>ERZ891134.31-NODE-31-length-123679-cov-9.793317_pt1 | contig 123679 bp, 125 predicted proteins | sample MGYA00520888_ERZ891134 | MGnify/ENA primary metagenome ERZ891134 (study PRJEB32303, sample SAMEA104408692) | aquatic metagenome | biome: Brackish water; feature: Coastal; material: water | place: Baltic Sea | collected 2014-10-23 | depth 10 m ... | reverse complement strand
ACGATTCATCGCGAGATGACGACTCATCGATCATTGTTCAGTTTCGGGCTTCGTCAGCCGCGATTCGAGTCGCGAAAGCCTTAAGCTGCGCGGCCACGGGTTCGGGCCCGCCGCCACCTGGCGTCGTCCGACGAGTGACCGCAATTCCTGGGTCAACGAGGAAGACCGCATCGGGGCCGAGTTCAGGCGATGACGCGACAAGTTCACGGAGAGCGATTCCCTCGTCGAGGCTCTTACGCACCAATGCGCCAACGATGGCATGCGCATCACGGAACGGAGTTCCATTCGATACAAGCCACTCTGCAAGATCAGTTGCTGCCGCTGTAGGCGCATTCGCTGCTTCGGCCATGACATCGAGTCTGAAGGTGGAGGACGCGAGGAGACCAGTCATTGCTCCGAGCGCAAGCACCACCGTGTCGAGAGAATCGAACAGTGGCTCTTTGTCTTCCTGAAGGTCACGGTTGTACGCGAGAGGCAACGCCTTGAGCGTGACGAGGAGCCCAGTGAGGTTGCCAATGAGTCGGCCGGTCTTGCCACGCGTGAGTTCCGCAATGTCTGGGTTCTTTTTTTGCGGAAGCATGGAAGAACCCGTTGAGTAGGCGTCGGCGAGACCAAGGAATCCGAATTCGTCGGTGGACCACAGGATGATTTCCTCGGCGAGGCGCGACAGATGGACGCCAAGAAGCGCCAAATCAAACAGCGATTCTGCGACGAAGTCGCGATCGCTCACCGCATCGAGCGAGTTTGCGAACACGTCGGCAAACCCGAGGTCTTCGGCGGTTGCCGCGGGATCGAGTGGCAACGAGGAACCAGCGAGAGCGCCGGCCCCAAGGGGTGAAACGTCGAGTCGGCGACGAGCGTCGATGAGTCGATCGATGTCGCGAGAAAGCGCCCAGCCATGCGCTAACAGATGGTGTGCGAGCAATACCGGCTGCGCACGCTGCAAGTGCGTGTATCCAGGAACCGCGGCCTCGCCGACTTCCTGTGCGCGATCAAGCAACACCCGCTGCATCGCGAGTGTCTTGTCGATGACGACGCCGATCTCACGCTTAGTGAACAAGCGGAGGTCGGTTGCGACCTGATCGTTCCGGCTGCGACCGGTATGAAGCTTTGCTCCAGCTGGACCAGCAATTTCGGTGACACGACGCTCGACCGCTGTGTGAATGTCTTCGTCCGACGAAACGAAGACAAACGTTTCGTTCAGAAGTTCAACTTCAACGGCATCGAGTGCAGAAAGAACAGACGCACACTCGTCCTCGGTAAGGATTCCGGCACGAGCGAGACCACGCACATGCGCGCGAGAGCCAGTGAGGTCGTCAGCGGCGAGTCGCGAGTCAAAGGGAAGACTGACGGTGAACGCCATCAATTCCTCAGCTGGTCCACCTTCGAACCGACCGTGCCAGAGCGTGCTCATGGATTGTTACTTTCCGTTGGTGGCGGTCGATTGACGAGCCGCCCAAGTTTGAATACCCAATCCCCAAAGCTTTACGAAGCCTTCGGAATCGGCGTGATTAAACGTATCTTCCGCGTCGTAGGTAGCAAGGCCGTAGTCGTACAAACTCCAAGGGCTTCGACGACCCACCACATAACAACGACCCGGTTCAAGACGGAGTCGAACTTCACCGGTGACGTACTGCTGCGTGGAATCGACGAACGCATCAAGCGCGTTCTTAAGTGGCGAGTACCACATTCCGTCGTACACAAGATCGGCGTAGCGACCTTCGAGGCGCTGCTTTTCGTGCATGACATCGCGCTCGAGGCACAGCGATTCGAGATCTTGATGGGCAAGGATGAGAGCGAGTGCGCCTGGCGCTTCGTAGGTTTCACGACTCTTGATGCCGACTCGACGATTTTCGACCATATCGAGACGACCCCAGCCGTAGCCACCGACAATTTCGTTCATTTCAACAATGAGCGATGCCAGCGACTTGGTGACACCATCGATCGAAACGGGGATGCCCTGTTCGAATCCGATGACAACCTCACGAGATTCTGAGGCCTTGACCGTGGTCATCGACCACACCCCTTCGGGCGGGCGTGCCCATGGGTCTTCCATTTCGCCACATTCGATGGCCCGGCCGTACAGGTTGTCGTCGATTGAGTAGAGCTTCTCTTTGGTCGCCAATACCGGGATGTCGTGCTTTTCGGCGTAATCAATCGACATTTCGCGCGTCATGCCCCAGTTGCGCACGGGAGCGAGGATCTCAAGGTCCGGAGCGAGAGCCCGTGTTGCGACTTCAAAGCGAACCTGATCGTTTCCCTTGCCGGTGCAGCCATGAGCAACCGAGTCGGCGCCGTGCAAACGGGCCGCTTCGACGAGATGCTTCACAATGACTGGCCGCGAGAGTGCCGAGACGAGCGGATACTTGCCCTCGTACAACGCGTTGGCCTTGAGCGAAGGCGCAAGAAACTCGTCGGCGAATTGCTCGCGACAATCAACGACGATTGCTTCGACCGCACCTGCAGCAAACGCCTTCGCCTGGAGTCCTTCCCAGTCGCCTTCTTGTCCAAGGTTGCACGCGACAGTGATTACCTCAACTCCGTAGTTCTCGATCATCCAGCGAACTGCGACTGAGGTGTCGAGACCGCCGCTGTATGCCAGTACCACTCGTTGTGCCATTGCTCTTCCTTCGTTGATTCGAATGTTTTGAGATGCTGAACTCAGAGTCCAGCGAGATCAGAAAGTTGTGCAGCGATTGCTGCGCCGCCGACATCAGAGGCAACGACAATCAAGATTGTGTCGTCACCAGCCACGGTTCCGAGGATGCCTGCGAGTCCCGAACGATCGAGCGCCGACGCCACCACATGAGCCGAACCCGGAGGCGTGCGAATCACCACGAGGTTGTCCGATGTCGCAACTTCGACCACCCAATCGCCGAATACACGGCGCAGATGATCTTCAGGAGCACGCTGTTCTTTGGGAAGTGCCGGGATGGCATACGCAGATTCGCCACCGGGCATGCGGACCTTGATTGCGCCGAGGTCTTCGAGGTCCCGAGAAACAGTGGCTTGGGTTGCGATCACGCCTTCGGCAGCGAGATGGTCGACCAAAGCCTGCTGATTCGCGATCACTTGAGACTCGATAAGCCGAGCTACAAGGTGCTGTCGCTGTGTCTTGCCCAACTTCGATGGTTCCTTAATGTCTGTCATCGTTGCTCCATGAGCCAAACGAGTGCACCGCGGGCTGCGTGCATCCGGTTCTCAGCCTGAGGCCACACGCGGCTACGCGACCCTTCGAGCACTGAATCGGACACTTCTTCTCCCCTATGGGCAGGAAGACAGTGCATGAAGATCGCATCCGGTGCAGCAGCATCCATGAGTTCATCAGTGACAGTGAAGCCCGCGAACAACTCACGCCGCTTTGCCGACTCATCTTCTTGACCCATTGAGGTCCAGACATCGGTGTACACGACACTGGCACCGGCAACAGCTTCGAACGGATCGTTGGTAGCGACGAAATCGGTGCCGGTTGCGATGATGCGTGCAACGTCGGCTTCGGAAAATCCAAAACCAACAGGTGTCGCGACACGCACCGACATTCCCACCATTCCTGCGCCCAGGGAAAGGCTCCGAGCAACATTGTTCGCATCGCCGATGTAGGCCACAGTACGGCCGGCGAGTCCGGCGACGCCGCCAAACTCGTTTGCGATGGTGAGCAGATCAGCAAGGGCCTGCAAAGGGTGGGCCTCGTCGGAAAGCATGTTGACGATCGGAACCGAACTCACGGCCGTCATGCGCTCGAGTTTGGAATGTTCAAATACCCGAGCACCGATTGCAGCGTGATAGCAGCACAAGGTTCTGGTGACGTCTTCGACGGTTTCACGGGTGTCGAGTCCAACCTCGTCGGGCCGAATAGTGAGCGGGTGTCCGCCCAATTGCACGACTGCCATCTCCATAGAGTTGCGAGTCCGCGCCGAAGGCTTCTCAAACAGCAGCGCCATGCCGAGCCCGTCGAGGCTGCGCGGAACGGTGGCAGCCCCACCGAGATCGAGGATGTCGCCTAATTCAGTTGTGGAGAGGTCATCAACCTCAAGAAGATGTCTCATAGCTACGCCTTGGAAAGATGATCGGCAAGAACCGCCGAAAGGAGATCGACTGCTTGCGCAATCTCGGTTTCAGAAACAATCAACGGGGGTGCGAATCGCAACGCTGTCGGTGACACCGCATTGACGATGAGTCCCCCACGAAGAAGATCCGCGGCAACGGCTTTTGCATCGATGCCGCCGGCAAGTTCCGCTGCGAGGAGCAGTCCTAGGCCACGAACTTGGATGACACCTTCGACAGTTTCAAGCAGGTGACGGAACTCGGCACCGGCACGTTCAGTCAATTGCGGAGCATTGACCCGCTCGAGAATTTCGAGTGTTGCCCGAGCTGCCGATGCCGCGAGCGGTTGCCCGCCATAGGTCGTGCCGTGATCGCCAGGTTGAAACACCGCAGCGACGTCGCGCTTGGCCCAACATGCGCCAATGGGCATGCCGTTCCCAAGTGCCTTGGCCATAGTGACAACGTCGGGCTCAACGCCAAAGTGCTGAAAGCCAAACCATTCGCCGGTACGACCGAGACCGGTCTGAATTTCGTCGACGATCATCAGGAGCCCGCGTTCGTCACAAAGGCGACGCACTCCTTCGAAATATTCCGCCGTTGCCGGATGAACTCCACCTTCGCCCTGAATAGGTTCGAGCAGCACTGCAGCAACGCTTGGATCGATTGCTGCTTCAAGTGCAGCGAGATCGTTCCAGGCCACATGGCGAAAACCTTCGGGAAGCGGCTGGAATCCTTCCCACTTTGCTGGCTGTCCCGTTGCATGAAGCGCACCAAGCGTGCGTCCGTGGAATGAGCCGTATGCGCTGACGACCCCGTAACGACCGTCACCGCCCCACTTGCGAGCGAGTTTGATCGCACACTCGATTGCTTCGGCTCCGGAGTTGGTGAAGAAGATCTGCCCTCCCCCGCCGAGCAAACGGTCGAGCGTGATGGCGACATCGGTGCCCGGCACCGTGCCATAGAGATTCGATACGTGCACCAATGTGCGCGCCTGCTCAGCAATCGCGTCTGCAATCTCAGGATTGGCGTGACCGAGCCCAACGACGGCAATCCCGGCGAGGAAATCGAGATACTCGTTACCGTCTTCATCCCACAGCCGGCAGCCTTCGCCTTTGACCATGCGCACTGCAGGCGCGCCGTAGGTTGGCATGAACGGGCAATGATCGAGCCCAGCCGGGGCGTGCATGGCTTCTGAATGCGTGCTCACGAGTTCACCTCTGAAGTGATCATCGTTCCGACACCAGCTTTGGTGAACAATTCAAGAAGAACCACATGGGGAACTCTGCCGTCGAGCATGTGTGCAGCTGGGACACCTGCAGTGATGGCTTCGAGACAAGCATCAACTTTGGGAATCATTCCGCCAGAAAGAACGCCATCGGCGATGAGCTCCGCAATTTCGCTCGGCGTTGTTTCGGCAATAAGGCTCGACGGGTCGGAGACATCGCGCAGTAGACCAGCGATATCAGTGAGATAGATCACCTTGGTCGCACCCAGCGCACCAGCGAGCGCACCAGCCACCGTGTCTGCGTTGATGTTGTAGGACTGCCCACTGAGGTCGGCGCCAATTGTCGAAACAACGGGAATGAGATTCTGCGCCAAGAGCGACTCGACAATGGCTGGGTTCACGTTCGCAACATCACCAACGAAACCGAGGTCGGGATCGCGCCGATTTGCTTCGATGAGCCCACCGTCTTCGCCAGAAAGCCCCACAGCGAGAGGACCATGCGTATTAATCGACGCGACGATGTCCCGGTTGACTTTGCCAACCAGCACCATTCGAGCAACGTCGAGTGTTTCGGCATCGGTAACCCGCAGACCATCTTTGAATTCAGACGCGATGCCAAGCCGCTCAAGGAGATCGCCGATTTGAGGGCCGCCACCATGCACAACGACAACCCGGATGCCCACCGAATGCAACAAGACAATGTCGGCCGCGAACGATTCAGCGAGTGATGGATCGGTCATTGCGTTGCCGCCGTACTTCACGACAATGGTCTTGCCCCAAAACTCTCGAATGAATGGGAGCGCCTCGATAAGAACCTCGGCGGTAGCCATTGCTGGACCGGCATGCGAGGATGGAGCAGCTGATCCTGGCTTTGCGTTTGATGCGCTCATGAGGTGCCCATGTTCTCGTCGATGTACGCGTGCGAAAGGTCGTTCGTGAGAATTGTTGCGGTGCCGGCTCCGAGTCCGAGATCGGCAACGATTTCGAGATTGCGTGCGGCCATATGCGCTGCAACAGCGGCTGCATCGTGCTCGGCATCGATTGCGCCACGACAGACGGTGATGCCGCCATAGGAAACAGAGAACTTCGAGGGATCGAAGTCGATGCCACACGAACCGAGATCACTGGCAATACGACCCCAATAGGGATCACAGCCGTACCACGAGCACTTCACGAGATTGCTTCTCGAGACATACCGAGCGCCGATCAATGCTTCGGCGTCTGACACTGCGCCGGTCACCGTCATGCGAACAACCTTGGTGGCGCCCTCGGCGTCGGCGCACATCTGTGCCGCAAGACTGGCGCACGCTTTTGCTACGGCATCATTCAATGCAGCTTCGTCGACAGGGCCAGCGAGTCCGCTCGCCAACAGCAACACGGTGTCGTTCGTCGACGTGCAACCATCGACATCGAGAGCGTTGAATGAATCAGCAACGCCATAGACGAGCGCCGCTTTCAGCTGTTGAGGAGTTGCGGCTGCGTCGGTTGTAAGCACCGCAAGCATGGTGGCCATATTGGGCGACAACATTGCAGCCCCTTTGGCCATACCGCCGACGACGAAGCCTGCGCCGTCGATGACGACCTGCTTGGCCACAGTGTCGGTTGTCATGATCGCAGTTGCTGCGGCCTGACCGCCGTCGGCAGACCGAGCCGCTACGACGGACGGGATGCCCGCCTTGATGACATCGATCGGCATAGGGATACCGATCAGTCCGGTGGAGCAAACAAGTACCTGGGACGCATCGACACCGAGCTCGGTCGCCACGGTCTCGCACATAGCTTCGGCATCATCAAGACCTTGCTGGCCTGTTGCGGCATTTGCGTTGCCACTATTGAGCACAACGGCGACAGCATGACCATCAGTCGCTTCAAGATGCGCTCGAGTCGTGATCACCGGAGCAGCAGTCATCTTGTTGCGCGTAAACACACCAGCCGCAGCGACGGGAAGGCCGTCAGCAGTTGCAACAAGTGAAAGATCGGGATTGCCCGACGGCTTAATGCCAGCAGCAACACCAGCGGCAACGAAACCAGGAGCAGCGGTGACACTCATGGGTACACCCCGATCAGCGAAAGGCCAGTTGATTCAGGCAATCCGGCAAGGATATTGGCGCACTGAATAGCCTGACCAGATGCACCCTTTGTGAGATTGTCGATTGCGCCGATCGCAACAATGTGATCGGTGCGTTCGTCGGCCCGAACAGTGACGTGTGCGGTATTTGAACTCAAACACGCTTTCGTTGACGGCGAACCTTCGGTGACGACGACAAATTGCTCATCGGCGTAGAACTCTTCATAGATCTCAAGCAGCTGAGCGGTGTTCTTTGATCCCGTAGGCCGCAAATAACAGGTTGCGAGCATTCCCCTATTCATCGGAGCGAGGTGCGGAGTAAACAACACCGACACTGACGAGGAATCTGATGAGGCCAACGCTGCAATGTTCTGCTCGATCTCGGGCGTATGCCGGTGATTCAGCAAGCCGTAGGCAGTGAAATCTTCATCAACCGTGCAAAACGTGGTGTTCGGCTTCGGTGGCCGACCAGCGCCGGACACGCCGCTGGCAGCATTGACCACGATTCCGTCGAGGTGGACGAGCCCGTTCACGATGAGCGGCGCAATCGCCAAGGTCGTACACGTGGGATAACAACCGGGAACGGCAACCGCCGACGCGGCCGAGATTTGCGACCGGTACAACTCGGGCAATCCGTAGGCGAACTGAGGCAAAAGCTCGGGACACGGGTGAGATTCGCCGTACCACTGCGGATACAGCGATGCATCTTGCAGTCGAAAATCGGCGGCGAGATCGACCACCCACTTCACCTTCTGAACGAGTGTCGGCATAAGTGCTTGTGACGCACCATGCGGCAATCCACAGAACACGAGGTCGACGCCATCGAGTAACGAGTCTTCGTAGGCCGCGAACTCAATGCCGCCATACGCGGCCGCAAGACTTGGGTAGAGATCAGCTATTGCGACTCCCGCTTGGCTATCGCCCGTGGCGAAAGCCAGTTCGAAGTCAGGGTGCGAGGCAATGAGCCGAAGAAGTTCCGCCCCGGTGAAACCCGAAGCGCCGATAATTCCAACAGAAGTCACCCCTGCAACCTACAAGATCATGCACTTAAATGCAAGATTATGCAGCCGGGCGCAGGACGCAGACTCTTCGTCTGCTGCTCTTGGTCCCTAGCCCCGCAGAGTTGCCCCCACTGAAGCCGCTCCATCGACCACCGTGCGCTGGATTCCCGAGAGATCTTCCTCGGTCAGCGTTCGGTCCTGCGCCTGCAGTCGTAAACGGTAGGCGAGGCTGCGGCGGCCATCGGGGACCGGATGGCCACGGAAGACATCGAACAGCGAAAGATCGACCAACAGTGGGCCAGCAGCTTCACGGATCGCCTCTGCAATGGCGGAAGCTGCAACCGAATCGCTGACCTCGAACGCCAGGTCGAGATCACTCGATGGATAGCGACTGATGGGGTGGTAACGATGCTCGCCGTGAGGCGCAGCCAACGCTGCGCCAAGGTCGAGTTGAAGCCACGCAACCCGCTCGCGAATGCCGAGAGCATCGAGCACGCCTGGATCGATCTCGCCGATTTCACCAACGGGAACTCCCCCGCTCACGAGAACCCCACTTCGGCCGGGATGCAGGCCTGCAGGCGGTGTCGACTGATCGATGGAAACGTCATCAAGTCCGAGAGTTTCGGAGAGGACGGCCCATACCTTCGCAACGGCATACGCATCAGATCCTGCAAGCGCAACGGCGAGATGTTCGCGCTCGTCGGGAAGAGTCGTGCCAACAACTGGAACACCAAATGCCTTGCCGATTTCGAACAATGCGGCGGAATCGATTCGATGCGATTCGTTATAAGCGATCGCGCGCAACAAGCCTGGGCGCAGTGACGTACGCAGAATGCTCTCTTCCGCCGCAAGCGGATTGGTCACGGTGACTGCCTCGGACGGCAGTCCACATCGCGCAAGGTCGCCGGGCGCAAGGAACGGAAGCGGCATCGCTTCGTGGATACCAAGACCCACGAGAATTTGCCGGATGAAGCGACGATCACGCTGAATCGGGGTCAAAGATCCTGTATGCGCTGACGTTGGGGCACGACCGACAATGCGGCTGTAACCAAAGTGACGAGCGATTTCCTCGATGACATCAGTTTCGGTCGTGGTGTCGGGGCGGAACGTTGGAACCGTCACAGAGAGAACGTCAGCTTCTCCGGCCTCTTCACAAACGAAGCCAATTGGAGTGAGCAACGAAACAATCCGTTCGGTTGAGATGTCAGTACCGAGAAGTTGATTCACACGCTTTGTGCGTACGCGAACCGCTGGCGTCACCGGAAGATCTCCGTGAACAGTCACCGAGCCCTGTCCGAGACGGGCACCCGAAGGTGCCAACAACTCAACGAGGCGACGAGCAGCGAGATCAACAATCTCTGGGTCAACGCCGCGCTCGAATCGAGCTGACGCTTCGGAGCGAAGGCCCATGAACTTTGATGAACGAGCAATCGCCATCGGCTGCCACCACGCGCATTCAAGCAACACAGCAGTGGTTGTCTCTGAGATTTCCGTGGATGCTCCACCCATCACGCCGGCGATGCCGATTGCGGTGTCGGTCGAATCGGTAATGACTCCGTCGCGACCACCAGTGAGTGTGCGTTCGATGCCATCGAGCGTGGTGATCATTTCGCCATCTCGTGCCCAACGAACGCGAAGTGATCCGCCTGGAACTTTTGCGAGGTCGTAGGTGTGATTGGGTTGACCAAGTTCGAGCATCACGTAGTTCGACGCATCGACCACGTTGTTAATGGGACGCATCCCCAACGCGGTGAGGCGATCGGCGATCCAACGGGGCGACGGCTCAATCCTGATTCCCTCGATGACACGAAGGTGGAACAGCCCACAGAGGTCGTGATCGATGATGTCGACAGATGCAATTGCCGCGGCGTCGCCAGCAACCTCGTCAACGGTCGGAGTTGGAATCGCGAATGGCAGACCGAGTCGCGCAGCGAGGTCTCGCGCAACACCAGCAACCGACATTGCATCAGGGCGATTGGGATTGATTTCAAGATCAAAGAGAACATCTGGCGTGATGCCAAGTGCTTCGACAATTGGCGTGCCGAGTGCAAGCGACGGATCAAGAATGTAAATGCCGGAGTGGTCTTCACCGAGTGCGAGTTCTCGACCTGAACACAACATTCCGTTCGACCATTCACCACGCATCTTGCGCCGTGCAATTTCCATGCCATCGGGCATCGTGGTGCCCAGGGTGGCCAGTGGGACAACATCGCCAACTGTGAGGTTCGTTGCTCCACAACAAATCTGCAGAGCTTCGCCGTCGCCAAGATCAACGTCGACAAGTTGGATCTTGTCGGCATCGGGGTGCTTCCGAAGTTCAAGGACCTTGACTGTGACGATGCCGTCAAGTCCTTCGCCAATTCGTTCGATCGATTCAACGGCCATGCCGAGATCGCTCATGACATCGCCGAGCGCAACGGGATCGTCGCTAGGAAATGGGGCGAACTCCTGCAACCAAGAAAGAAGAACCTTCATGAGGGGAACTGCTCCAGGAATCGAACGTCGCCGGTGTACATCTCGCGAATGTCGTCAACGCCGTGACGCATGAGCGCCAAACGATCAAGACCGAATCCGAATGCGAACCCTGACCATTTTTCTGGATCGAGTCCGACGTTGGTGAGCACAGTCGGGTGAACCATTCCGCAACCACCGAGTTCAAGCCACCCGGTTTGTCCGCAGGTACGGCAACCGTTGCCTTCGCAGAACACGCAATTGATGTCGTATTCAGCAGATGGCTCGGTGAACGGGAAGTAGGAAGGACGTAACCGGGAATGAATCGAGCCACCGAAGTAGGCACTGGTGAACGCTTCAAGAGTTCCAGCCAAATCGGCGAACGAAATGTTGCGGTCGACAACAAGACCTTCGATCTGGTGGAACACGGGCATATGCGATGCGTCGGCGGTATCGCGGCGATACACGCGACCAGGCATGACTGCATAGATCGGTGGTTCACCGTCGGTCATTACGCGGATCTGGACCGGCGAGGTGTGTGTGCGCAACAAAACCGTTTCGGGATCACCGAGGTCGACGTAGAGCGTGTCCCACATTCCGCGCGCCGGATGCGCGGCAGGAATGTTGAGTGCCTCGAAGTTGTACCAATCAGTTTCGACTTCCGGGCCTTCAGCAACGGTGAAACCCATGCCAATAAAGACATCGACAAGTCGGTCCCAGGTTTGTGTGACCAAATGCAGTGAACCTCGCTCGGGCAATTCAAGTAACTCGGTGAGATCAAGGCGCTCGGCAGCGACAGTCGCGGCGCGCTCCACTGCTTCGAGTTCTGAGCGACGAGAGCCCAACGCCGCCTCGAGCGCTTCTCGTGCTTCATTCAACGCAGCGCCAGCAACTTTGCGCCCTTCGGGATCGAGTCCGCCCATCCCTTTTTTAAGGGCCGTGAGTTCGCCCTTCTTGCCCAAAAGGTCAGCTTCCACCGCTCGCAGTTCCTCGACGGAGGTCGCCGCTGCGATCCGAGCGGGCGCATCGGCCCCGATACGTTTGATGTCGTCATTCATCGGAAGATGAGCCTTCTAGCCACGGGTCGGCGGGTCCAATTCATTTTGAGAGCGATCACGCGTTCCGGCGCTGGCGCGCCGCTTCGAAGAGTACGACGGCTCCGGCCACCGCAGCGTTAATCGACTCGACGGCGGACTGCATTGGGATCGTGATCGTGGCTGTGCATGCGGCAATGACCTCTGACGAGAGGCCGTGAGCCTCGGAGCCAATGAGAATCGCGACAGAACCGGAAAGATCGGTGGCCTCTGGCGCAACTCCCCCGTCGACCACAGTGCCAACGAGCATTCGGCCGCCGGACTCAAGAGCCTCAAGGGCCAGAAGCGTTTCCGACTCTTCGGCAACCGGTAGTCGAACGATCGAACCGGCCGCGGCTCGAACGGCTTTGGGCCCGAATGGATCGGTCGAGGTGCCAGCGAAAACGACCCCAGCACAACCCGCCGCTTCGGCAGCGCGAACCAACGTGCCGGCATTGCCCGGGTCGGAAATGTCGACGAGCACAAGAACTGGACCATCGAGATCGGCAAGTGAGCTGACCGGAGCCACGGACCGAATCGCCAGCGCGAGCGCACCCTGTGGCGAACTCGTATCGCTCACTGTTGCAAAGACCGATGAAGTCAAACCCCAAACCGGCACACCAGCAGCGTCGGCATCGCGCACCACCGAACGCAACGGCGAGCGATCGTCGACCTGGGTCCATTGGTCAAGATCGACGTAGAGCTCAACGAGATCGGCGCCGGAAGCGAGGAGTTCCGCAATCGGAACCGGCCCTTCGACAACGAATCGACCCGCCTCAAGACGCGCCTTACGGCGCCCCGAAAGGCGCCGTAAGGAAGCAATTCTTGGATTACTCGCCGAAAGCGGCGTCGGCTCGACGACCACCGGGGCGAAGGATGGTTCAGGCGCTGGTCGCAGCAGCAGATGCTGCCTCGACCAGAGCGGTGAATGCCGCCGGATCGGTGACAGCGAGATCGGCAAGAACCTTGCGGTCAACCTCGATACCTGCGTCCTTCAGGCCAGCAATGAAGCGGCTGTAGGTCGTGCCGTTGAGGCGGCATGCGGCGTTGATGCGCTGGATCCAGAGCTGACGGAAGTCGCCCTTGCGTGCGCGACGATCGCGGAACGCGTACTGGAGCGAATGCATGACCTGTTCGTTAGCGGCGCGGTAGGAACGGCTCTTATTGCCGTAGTACCCCTTGGCACGCTCGAGGGTCTGTTTACGATGCTTCTTGCTGGCGACAGCGCGCTTGACTCTTGCCATCGGTGTCTCCTATTCGTGAGAGATTCAGTAAATGATCGGAAATGGGTTGGAGTCAGATGCCGAGCTGGCGTCGGACACGGGCGGCATCGCCGGGAGCAAGCACATGGTCGCCCTCGAGGTGACGCTTCGTCTTCGGTGACTTCTTTTCAAGGATGTGGTTCAGCCCAGCCTTGCGGCGGGTGATCTTGCCGGAGCCAGTGATCTTGAAACGCTTCTTGGCGCCGCTGTGGGTCTTCATTTTCGGCATAACTGCCTCCTGCTGTGATCCGCTCAGGGCGGGTGGGTATCAGGTCTCGTCGATGGCGACTGGTTCGGTCGCCTCGCTTGGGGTTGCTGCTGGTTCGGATGCGACTGGTTCGGCCGGGACCGATTCGGTTGCAACTGGTTCGATGGGAGTGGGAGTCGCCGGGGTTGCCGAGTCGTCGGTGTGGCGTCGCTTTTCGGCGGCGGCCTGTGCCTTCTTGTCGGGCCCAAGGACCATGGTCATGTTGCGGCCGTCGAGTCGTGGGTAGATCTCTACCTTGGCGACTTCAGTGACTGCTTCAGCGACCTGGTCAAGAATCTTGCGACCGAGTTCCGGATGCTGCATCTCGCGGCCTCGGAACATGATCGTGACTTTGACCTTGTGCCCTTCGTTCAGGAATTGCTCCACCTTCTTGGTCTTGGTCTCGAAGTCACCCATGCCGATCTTCGGTCGGTACTTCATTTCCTTGACCACGACGTTGGTGCTCTTCTTGCGTGACTCCTTCGCCTTCTGTGCGGCCTCGTACTTGTACTTGCCGTAATCCATGATTCGGCAGACAGGCGGGTTGGCCTTATCGGCCACCTCAACGAGATCGAGTTCAAGCTCTAGAGCCATCCGAAGTGCTTCGGGTAGCGGCGTAATTCCGATCTGGGCGCCATCGGGTCCGACGAGCCGCACTTCGCGTGCGCGAATGCGATCGTTGATCCGGGGCTCGGTATTGGCGGCCGTAGCTATGGCCGGTCACTCCTCATTCGTGCCAGGTCCTCCCTGCGCATGGTGATTGGGACGTGGCGCCTTGTGTTGTTCGCAATCAGGACGGACCCGAGAATGAAAAACGGCAGGCGCCGGACGAAAGCCGACACCCACCGAAACTCCGATATGCGACGGAGTGACCTGTCAGAACCAGCGTGCGAGCGCACAAAGGAGGCTGCCAGAAAGGAGAATGTTGCGACCCGGGCGCACGATTCGGAACGATGATGCTGCTCTGATGTGGCCGGGTGGGAGCCGAGGCCCCGCTTCCGTTCAGTTGTGAAGCGCCTACGATACCGGGTCCAACCCACCCCAGCGCAATACGAGCCAAATCCGGCTCTGGCACTCGGGTCCGAATGGCACGAAAGAGAGCCCCCAAATGAGCCTGTGGACACCAGATGGAGAGGTTCCTGTCGAGCGTTCCGGAGCCGAGGAGCGCCCGGCGACCAGTGCCTCGGAAATGCTCGGAGGCCCCAATCTTGACGATCTTTCCCCAGAGGAACGGGCCCAGGCCGAAGAAATGATCGCTCGAATGGCCGAGGTGCAGCGTCAGTTGCTCTCCCATCCGGCTTCGGTCTTCGTGGCCAACCACCTCATGGGTCTCTATGAACTCGCGGCCGTGCATCTCGACCAGCCCGAGCCAAAGTACGACGAAGTCCGTCTCGCGATCGACGCAATGACGTCGATGCTCGATGCCACCGAGGACCGCCTTCCCGAGAGCGGCGCAGAACTTCGCCAGGCCCTCACCGTGCTGCAGACCGTCTACGTCCAGCGGGTCAACGCTTCTGAGTCTTGAGAGGGACCCAGGCGGCCCCCGAATTAGTTCGACAGGTTGCGCCGATCGAACCGATTGATTCCGATCGTCAGCGCCATCACACCAACACCTGCGAGTACGAGTCCGTGCCACCACGTGTAGCCATGGACGAGTGGCGCACCGCCATTGGCGTAGAAAAACGGCGAGATCCACTTCGCGTTATGGAGAAAGTCGACAAGCCCTGAGAGTGAACCAAGCAAGTACGTGATCACTGCCAACGATCCGGTACTCGCCAGTGCAAGGCTTCGGGAACCGGTCGCGGCGCCGATCGCGAGCGCTGTCCAGCCAAGAGAAATGCCAAGCAAGACAATTCCAAACGCGGCGCCGACTGAATGCACAAATGCAATCTGTAGATCAGCCAGCGGAGTCGCAATCGCCAATGTCACAACGATGACGACTCCAAAGAGAAGTGCTTCAACGGCCACGAGAGCAGCGCTTTGCAGTAGCACCTGTCGCCGACTGATCGGATGAGAAAGCAGAAGGTCAAGTGTTCCGCGTTCCTCTGCACCGCCGATTGCCGCTGCACCTGCTCCGATCGTAAGTATGAGGATGAAGATCGGAATCATGAACCCGAACAATTCCCCGGAGACGTACCCAGCTCCTGTCGAAATGTCGTAGTCGGATGCGCCCATCAGTTCGAGGATCGGCTGCGGCAACTGACTCATGATCTCACTCAACCCTGCCGCACCACGGATCGATGGCCACATCGCAGCAATGACGCCGATGTAGACGGCGATGCCCACCGACCACCACAGGAGCGACTTGCGTCGGTCTCGTACACCTTGGGTGAAGACGGGGAATCGCTGAACGATCACGCGTCAGTCCCCCGATACAGGGCAAGAAATACCTCGTCGAGATCGGCGGCGCGACTCAGCATGTCGATCACAGGCAGTCGACCGAGTCCTGCAAGCACAGAGGAGTACGAACCCACAACGGCAAACTCAAAGACGTCACCACGACGAGTGATATCTGAAATCCCATCGAGCACACGCAATTGATTTTCGACGAGGTCACCCGAGCCCGCCGCCACAGTCAGTGTGACCCGTCGAACACCACGCCCACGAAGGTCATCGACCGTTTCGACGGTAACGAGTCGCCCATCGCGCACGATTCCGACTCGATCGGCAGTGTGCTGCACCTCGTCAAGAGAATGCGAAGAAAGAAATACCGTTCCGCCTTCGGCCACAAAGTCGCGCACCAAGCGATGAAATTCATCCTGCACAAGTGGGTCGAGTCCACTTGTAGGTTCATCCAGAATCACGAGTTCGGGCGAATGCTGAAAAGCCTGCACCAAACCAATCTTCTGCCGATTGCCTTTTGAAAGTTGCTTCATTGGACGATCAAGCTGAACCGCAAATCGCTGAACGAGTTCATCTCGCCGGACCGGTGGCGTGTTCGGTCGGAGCGAGGACAACCAATCAAGGACCTGCGCTCCCGTCAGCGAGGGAGGCAACGAGAAATCGCCAGGCAAGTAACCCGTGCGTTCTCGGATCTTGAGCGACTCGCCGTGGCTGTCGAGGCCAAGCACTGAGGCCGACCCAGCGGTTGGTCGCATGAGGTCAAGAAGCACACGGATCGTGGTTGTCTTGCCCGCCCCGTTGGGACCAAGGAATCCGAAGACCTCGCCGGCAGGCACTTCGAGGTCAACATCGTTAATGCCGCGACCGTGTCGATACGCGAGGGTCAGTCCCTGGGTGCGAATCGCAAGCGCACCCATCAGGTCAATCGCCTACTTCCACAATCGCGATTGCTTCCCATCGACCCACCCTGCCTGGAGCGACCGAGAAGGAAACGTCTGCACCAACAGTGATCGATCGGGTTCCGTCGACAATTGCCGTGCAATGGAATGGGTACTCCGTTCCATCATCCCGACGAACAACACCGATTCCTCGCGGATCATCGAATGACGCGATCACTCCCCTGCCATCACTCAACGGCACGATCTGCGGAACAGCCGACATCGTTACGGAACGATCTTGGAAATGGGAAGTTCGAGGATGTCGGTCGCACCAGCATCAGAAAGCGCTGGGATCAACACATTGATGCCGCTCTTCTCGACGACTGATTCAACTGCGTAACCAGCACCACCAAACAGTTCGTTCACCGTTGGCGATTTCATTGACGGAAGCACGGCAATGACCGCATTTAGTCGGTCAGTGGGAACATTCAACTTCACCAACACTCTGCCTCGTGCATCGAGAACACCCTCAAGCAAGGTCCGTAATTGGCGCATCGCATGTGCCTTCGCCGGATCGGCATAGGACTGTGGATTGGCGATCATCTCTGTGTAGGACACCAGGATCGTGTCGATGATCTTTAAGCCACCGGCGCGAAGTGCGCTTCCTGTTTCAGTGATGTCGACGATGCAATCGACAATGTCAGGCACTTTTGCTTCAGTGGCGCCGTAGGAAAGTTTGATGTCGGCATTGATGCCCTTGTCGGCGAAATATCGTCGAGTGAGTTCGGGATATTCGCTCGACACCCGAACACCCTGGGGAAGTTGGGCGACACTTTCGTAGGGAGAATCCTTCGGCACCGCAACGATGATGCGAACCGGATTGCTCGTGACCTTCGAGTACTTCAGTTCACCCAAGGACTCGACGGTTGAGTTCGTCTCTTCAATCCAGTCGCGGCCGGTGATTCCGAGATCAAACAGCCCTTCGGCGACGTAGACCGGAATCTCCTGCGGCCGAAGGATACGAACCTCGATGACTCGTGGGTCGTCGATCGTGGCTTTGTATTGGACGGAGGAATCGCGCGACACCTTGAGGTCAGCGGCTTCAAAAAGTTCGAGTGTCGCTTTTTCCAGCGATCCCTTGGGCAGAACAAGCTTGAGCATCAGCCCAACCTACCGTCCACCTCGGGCAAGATCGAAACCCATTTCCGTTCGTAAATGGCGTAACACGCCGTAGGCTCATCTCATGGCAAGGCACAACGAGCGTCATTACACCCACCGAACAGGCTGGATCCGAGCGTCGGTGCTTGGGGCCAACGACGGCATTATCTCCACCGCTGCACTGATTCTTGGAGTCGCTGCTGCTGATTCAACCAGAACTGCCGTTCTCACCGCCGGCGTTGCAGGACTCACAGCGGGAGCTCTTTCCATGGGCCTCGGCGAATTCGTCTCGGTCAGTTCACAGCGCGACACAGAAGAAGCAGATATCGCCAAAGAGGTGTGGGAATTAGAAAACACCCCAGAGCGTGAACTCGCTGAACTCACTGCCATCTACCAAGAGAAGGGCTTGAAACACGAACTTGCCCGAGAGGTCGCAGTCGAACTCACTGCCCACAACGCTCTCGAAATTCACCTCAGCGAGGAACTTGGCTTCACCGAATCCACCCGCGCCCGACCCTTTCAGGCCGCTTGGTCGTCGATGGCAGCGTTTGCAATCGGAGCAGCACTTCCACTTCTGGCCGCCATATTTGCGCCGAATGGTTCTCGAATCCTCACGACGCTGTTCGTCTCAGTGCTTGCGCTGATCGCACTCGGCTATGCCGGAGCTCGAGCCGGCGGCGCAGCTCCGCTACGTCCCATGCTTCGAGTAGTAGGCGGCGGAATCGCTGCCATGGCCGCAACAATGGCCATCGGCAAACTTTTTGGCGCAGCAATCGGTTAAAAGCGACTTATGTTGCGATTGTTCGCAGAAGGTTGACCATTTCCAAACCGGTGCGGACGCATTCCTCGCCCTTGTTGTCCTCGTCGGAAGAACGAGCAAGTGCTTGTTCGAGGTTTTCGGTCGTAAGGACGCCAAAGATGACCGGGACTCCGGTTGCAAGTTGCACATCCATGATGCCGCGTGCGCATTCACCGGCCACAAAGTCATAGTGCGAGGTCTCACCGCGGATCACCGCGCCGAGACACACCACCAAGTCGACCTTGCCGCTGTCGATAAGGCCTTTTGCCGCCATCGGCGCTTCATAGGCTCCTGGCACCCACACCTGAAGCACGTCGGCTTCAGAAACACCATGAACAGCGAGCGCGTTCTCGGCACCTTCGATGAGTCGGTTCGTAATGTGATCGTTCCAGCGCCCGCAAACGAGCCCGACGCGAATGCCGGAGCCATCGACGTTGCTCGAAAGCGAGTTCGCAGCGCGGAAGTTTGATGACATCAGTCGAGCCCCCCGAGCATGTGGCCCATCTTTTCGCGCTTTGTGCGGAGGTAGGCGATGTTCTCAGGATTGGGGATTGTCTCTAAGGGAACCCGTTCAACGATGTCGAGGCCAAAGCCGTCAAGACCGCCGTACTTCGAGGGATTGTTTGTAAGGGCTCGCATTGTTGTGATGCCGAGATCAACAAGGATCTGTGCACCGATGCCGTACTCGCGCGAATCGATGGGGAGTCCGAGGCTTACATTTGCCTCAACGGTGTCTTGTCCTGCGTCTTGCAACGAGTACGCCCGAATCTTGTGACCGATGCCGACGCCGCGGCCTTCATGTCCACGCAGGTAAACGACAACGCCGAGCCCCTCGCCGTCAATAAGTTCCATCGCCTTGTCGAGTTGGATACCGCAGTCGCAACGCAACGAACTAAACACATCGCCAGTGAGGCATTCGGAATGCACTCGGACAAGAACGTTGTCCTGACCTTGAACCGCACCCTTCACCAGCGCGATGTGCTGTTGCCCGTCGAGAACATTCTCGTAGACATAACAGGTGAAATCTCCCCACTGGGTGGGGATGCGAGCCTCGGAGACTCGCTTTACCAATTTTTCAGTCTGGCGCCGATAGCGGATCAGTTCGGCGATTGAAATCAGCAAGAGATCGTGTTCTTTGCAGAACTCAACAAGATCAGGAACACGTGCCATCGTGCCATCGTCATTGACGATTTCGCACAACACACCGGACGGGAACATTCCCGCCATGCGGGCAAGGTCAACTGCGGCCTCGGTATGACCAGCGCGCTTCAGCACACCGCCATCGGCGTAGCGAAGAGGAAAGATATGCCCGGGACGGGCCAGATCTCCGGGGCGCGTTGCCGGATTGATGAGCGCCTGAATCGTTGCGGCACGGTCAGCGGCCGAAATGCCGGTTGAAGTGTCGTGGCGGTAATCGACTGAATAAGTGAATGCAGTGCGCTGAGCTTCGGTGTTGTCCCGCACCATGAGCGGAACTTCGAGTTCGTCAAGTCGTTCTCCGGTGAGAGGCGTACAAATCACGCCTGAGGTGTGCCGAACGAAGAACGCGATTTTCTCGGCCGTCGCTGATTCGGCCGCCATGATGAGGTCGCCTTCGTTCTCGCGGTCTTCGTCGTCGACAACGACGACAATTTCACCGCGAGCGATCGCTGCGACTGCATCGGGGATAGTCGCGAAGTGCTCGGACCAATCGGAACGTTCCTGTGTGGACATCAGTCCTCCTCGGACCGGGTGAGAGAAGCAAGCTGCGCCTCGATGAGACGCTCGGTGTATTTAGCCATGACATCGACCTCGAGATTGACCGGAGACCCAGGACCTTTGTGGCCGAGCGTGGTCACAGCGGAGGTATGGGGGATCACCGCAACAGTGAAACCATCGTCGAGAGGTTTAACGACGGTGAGCGAGATGCCATCAACAGTGATCGAACCTTTTTCAACGACGTACCGAAGAAGATTCGCTGGCATGCGTACTTGGAGATCCGGTACGCCCACCACAACTTCACCGACAGCGTCGACATGGCCCTGAACGAGATGACCACCAAGTCGATCTTCAAGGCGAACGGGGCGTTCGAGATTGACTGGGTCACCCGCAGAGAGTGCTCCGAGATTGGTGCGGTTAAAGGTCTCGTCGCTGACATCGGCTTCCCACCATCCGGCCGCAGCATCGAACGCAACAATCGTGAGGCAACAGCCGTTCACTGCCGTGGAATCGCCGATCGACGCACCTTCGAGCACAGCCGAACAGCTGATGCGAAGACGCGAGCCATCTCGAGATGCCACGGTTCCGAGTTCTTCAACTATTCCGGTGAACATGATCAGGCCTCGATCTCCAGCCGAAGATCGTCCCCCACCCGAGCCACGTCCACAATTCGACCTCGCCAGAGCTGGCCGATCGTGGGAACTCCCGGCCCAGAGAACAGCCCAATGGCGTCGTCCCCGCCGAAAAAGGCCGGTGCCACATAGACCACGTACCGATCCACCAAGCCCGCCTCGTGGAATGCCTTGGCCACCGTGGCGCCGCCCTCGATCATGACTTGGAGTACTCCCCGATCACCCAAATCCTGGAGAATCGCTGAGAGATCGCCCGAAACCTCGAGACAGGGCTGGATCGCCGCATCGGCAGGGGCCGCCCCCAAAACCACACGCAGAGGTTCGGTGTCGTCCGAACCCTGCTCCGCATCTGGAAGCCGAACCGTCAGCATTGGGTTGTCGGCTCGAACCGTGCCAGCACCAACAATGATCGCGTCGCTGTCGGCACGGAGCCGGTGTGCATCGAGTCGCGCCTCGTCGCCGGTGATCCACTGCGAAGTGCCGTCGGGCGCAGCAGTACGACCATCGAGGGTGGCAGCAAGTTTCAGCACAACGAAAGGTCGACCAGTCGCACGGTGATGAAGGTACGGAGCCAGTTGGCGAGTGACATCTTCGGAGCAGCAACCAATCTCGACATCGATTCCTTCTGAACGAAGGAGCGTGATTCCCCGACCCGAAACGTTTTGATCCGGATCAGCAACGCCAATAACAACGCGGCCAACGCCAGCGGCAATCACCGCTTCAGCACAAGGCGGCGTAAGGCCATGGTGAGAACAAGGCTCGAGAGTCACATAGAGAGTGGACCCCTTGGCCGCATCACCTGCAGCCGTGAGTGCCATGACTTCCGCGTGATCGCCTGTGCGCCCGTCGGTGGCGCCTTCGAAGCCTGGATGTTCAGGCTGGCCAGCTGGGACCACCACCGCTCCGACCCATGGCCGAGGCGCGACGCGACGGCGAACGTTGGCCGCGGCAGTCATTGCCTGACCCATACGGGTCTCGTCGGTGGATGTGGCTGCGATAGCGATTGATCGTACCGGGTGAGAACGATGGCAGTTCAGTCCGAAACCCAACGAACAACGCTGTGTGCTGGGAATTCAGTCACCTGCAAGAAGGCGAATCGCGTGTGGAATGACATCGAGTACGGCTTCGAGACACTCGATTGTTCCTGCCGTGGAGCCCGGGGTGTTGAGAATGAGGGCTTGGCCTCGTGTGCCAGCAACCCCCCGAGACAAACGACCGAGTGGATTCACGCCCCGCATCGCTTCGGCAAGACCCGGCGCTTCGCGATCGAGAATCATCTTCGTCCCTTCAGGCGAAAGATCGCGGGGACCAAATCCGGTACCGCCAGTAGAAATGATGAGACCGTTGAATCGTTCGGACATTTCAAAAATTGCTTCGCCCACTGTTTGAATGCCATCGGCAACGACACGGTGTTCGACGACTTCGAAACCTTCTGCCGTGAGGCGTTCCACGAGCGCACGGCCACTTTTGTCGTCGCGAGTTCCGGCCACCACTCCATCGGAAACAGTGAGAACTTTTGCAGCCAACCCAGTTGTCGGCGTTGTCATTGCTGCGTGGTCAGTCATTCGTTCCGATCTTTCTTGTCCGGGGAACTCCGAGTCGCAGGATGTACATGCCATCAGTTCCTGCATCTTGCGGGAGAAGAAGTCCGCCGCGCCCTAGTGGCATCCAGGGAGATTGTTCGATGGGACGTGCTTTGAGTTCAGGGAATGTTTGCAACGCCCATGCATCGAGTTCCGACGTCTCGGCAGCGGTGATGGTGCAAACGCTGTAGACCAACTCGCCTCCCGGCCGGACCAACGCTATTGCTTGGGTAAACAGCTGTCGCTGAAGCTGCACGAGCTCATCGATGTCCTTCTGAGCAATCCGCCAACGAGCATCGGGCCGACGGCGCAGCGCGCCCAAACCCGAACACGGGGCATCAAGCAGCACGCGATCAAACGAGTGCGGGCGAAATGGAGGCGCCGTTCCGTCGGCGCCGACGATCTGCATATCGCTTGGACTTATGTCAAGGCGATCGCGGTTACTCGACAACAACGTGAGGCGAGACGGACGCATATCGGCGGCAATAACGATTGCTCCCTCCGCGACAAGTGCCGTGGCCTTTCCGCCCGGGGCTGCACATACGTCGAGCACACGATCACCGGGTTGCGCGTCGACCGCCGCTGCTACGAGTTGCGAACCTTCGTCTTGGATGTAGCCGTCATCACGGGTTGTGACAACAGCGGCTTCATTCATCGATTCGAGCGCGGCGATGGCACGATCGGCTCCGAGATCCTCGGTGAGTCGATTCACGATCCACTCGGGTTGAGAAAGTCGTAATGCATCAGTGGGCCACTCGACCGGAAGCGAGGTTGCGACCTTTCGAAGCACGGCGTTGCATAACCCGCTGATTTTCCGAGGTGCCGCTTCCACAGTCGCACTCACCGCAGCGTGTGGGGGCGTGCCAAGAAATGCCAATTGGAACGCACCGAGTCGAAGCCAGGTACGCGCGATGAGGTCAACTCGTTCAGGATCAGGAAGAAACCGATCGATCAACCAATCGCAAGACCGACGCATTCGAGTTGTTCCGTAAACCAGTTCCGTTACGAATCCACGATCGCGCTGTTCAAGCGAACTCTTGGTGAGCATCGGCGACAAAACGATGTTGGCAAAAGCGCCATCGCGCTCAATCCGGATGAGCGCGTCGGCGGCAAGCTGACGCGCCGCAACGCCCGCGACGTCTCCGCGACCCCCGCCTTGTTTCTTCTTTGGCGGTGCGGTCATTGTCCCAATCGATCATCGGAGGATGGACGGGCACCATTGCGCCACGCAGCTGCATCTTGACGCGCTTTACCTTCGGGCTGAATCACAACGAGCTCGAGAGCGCCTTCGCCGCAGCCCACAACGAGGCCGTCGATCGTTCCGGGCGCTCCAGCAGCTCCACCAAACGAGACTTCATGAACCTTCAAGCGAGTTCCTCGGAACGTGGTCCATGCCCCGCCAAGACGGACGAACCGTTCGATTGTCGAAGCCGGCAGCGTCCAGTCGATTTCGAGTTCCGCGGCTGAGATCTTCTTGGCGTAGGAGGCTTCTCCAGTCTGGGGTGCGGGAATGGGCAGGTCGGCGCTCAATGTTTCGACAAGTAGTTCTGAGCCCAGAGCGATGAGTCTCGCCCTCAACGTTGCCAACGTGTCGTCATCAGCGATCGGTGTAACCGTGCGGGCATAGACATCACCCGTATCGAGTTCGATTCCGATATCCATCAGGCAAACGCCGGTCTCAGCGTCGCCAGCGAGAAGCGCGCGCTCTACCGGTGCAGCACCGCGCCACTTCGGCAACAACGAGAAATGGATGTTGATCATTGGAACGACTTCAAGAATCGATGCGGGGATGATTCGTCCATAAGCGACCACGACAGCAAGATCGACCCCGGCAGCCAAAACATCTTCTAACTGGTCCGACACCGAAAGACCGAGCTCCAAAGCGGCAGCCTTCACCGGGGAAGGAGACAGCTCTCCCCCACGGCCGCGTCTTTTGTCAGAGCCAGAAATTACGATGGGAATTTCAAACCCAGCGCGAACCAAGGCCTTCAAAGGCTCAACTGCGACATCCGGGGTTCCGAGATACGCGAGCCGTTTCGGCCGCGCCGGGGGACGCGCCAAGGTCGGTTCAGTCATGAATCTCTTAAGGCAACCGAAGTCGGCCGATGCCAACCTCTGGTTCAGGAAGTTGACCAACGCCCAGAGCTCGGAGTTCTCGAATCGCGGCTCGACTTTCGGCGAGTTGCTCCGGAGTTAAAAGTGTCTCCATGAGGATTCCCTCGAGGTGGTCGATTTCGTGCTGGAACACGCGTGCGGCGAAGTCGTCGAGTTCTAGATCGATCTCGTTGCCGTCGAGGTCGTAACCCTTCACATGAATTTCTGCCGGGCGAATAATTTCGAAATGCAAGCCCGGGATCGAGAGACAGCCCTCGGTGAACTCCGCCTCGCCACGAGATTCGACGATGACGGGATTGATAATCACTCCGGGCGCATCGTCGTGGTCGAAAACGAAGAAGCGTTTCTGCACCCCGATCTGCGGAGCGGCAAGCCCGACCCCTGGCGCGTCGTACATCGTGACAAACATGTCTTGAACGAGTCGAGCGAATGCACCGTCGACATTTGTGACCTCAGAGGCGCGCTGGGTAAGCACGGGGTCACCGATGATGCGGATCGAGTGCGGAGCCATGCCACAAGGGTAGCGTCGTGACATGTCCGGCTCCTCGTCTCAGTACTTCTCCCGGACTCCGGCAGTGGATTCCGAAGAACGCGAAATCGGCCTTTCACTCCCCGACCTCGAGCTGCGTTTCACCACCGATCGCGGTGTGTTCTCCAATAGTCGAGTCGATGCCGGAACACGTCTGCTCCTGCAAGAAGCGCCTCACCCGACTGCGGCCATGTCCAATGTGTGCGACCTCGGCTGTGGCTATGGCCCCATCGCTGTGAGTCTGGCCAAGCGGTCCCCCTCAAGCGGCGTTTGGGCTGTCGATCTCAACGAACGTGCAGTCGCTCTCACCGCCCGCAATGGCGCCCTCAATGGTTGCACCGACATTCATGCAGTCGTGGTTGATTCCGACGGCATCGCAGTCGACGGGACTTCGGAGGACATCGCCGCTCTTGCTGACATCAAATTCGATGGAATTTGGTCGAATCCATCAATTCGCATTGGTAAGCCTGCGATGCATCACATGCTGACACTTTGGCTTGACCGACTGAGCCCTACCGGAACCGCGTGGCTCGTCGTCCAGCGACATCTCGGCGCTGATTCGCTGGCCGACTGGATGACAGAACAAGGCTGGGCAACGTCTCGCGTGTGTTCACGCGCGGGCTATCGACTTCTAGAGGTGAAAGCCCGATGACACGAAATCTTGGCGGCACGGAATTAAAACGACTTCACCGAGATTGGCGACGTCGCAATGATCGCAAACTGGCGCTCATGCTCGACGGCGTCCAGAACCCTTTCAACCTTGGTTCAATCCTGCGAACTGCAGCGGCCTACAGCGTCGACCACCTCTGGCTGGTGGGATCGCCATCGCCAAACGATGCCAAGGTCCAAAAGACCGCTCTTGGCTCACAGAAATTCGTCACGACCACCGCCTGCGAATCCTCCGCCGAAGCACTCGCTGCCGCTCATGCTGCGGGTTACCGAGTTGTCGGCGTGGAACTGGCTGAAGGAGCGGTGCCGCTTCACGAAACCGACCTGTCCGGGAACGTCTGCATTGTCATGGGCCATGAGGACCGAGGACTGTCGAAAGAACTTCTCGCCGGCGCCGACGCGCTGGCATACATCCCCCAGTTGGGCAAGATCGGCTCGCTCAACGTCGGAACTGCAGCAGCGATTGCGATGTACGAAACCCGTCGTGCCGGCTGGACTGCCGAAGACTGATCGCTTCGGAACTCAGAAGCGAAGCGGATCAACTTCAATACGAAGTCGCCCTGCAGGTCGCGAGACTGACGCCAGCGCATCGCAAAGAATTTCATGATTTGCCGCACGAACAATCCACTGCCCGTCGGACGGTCCGAGAACCTCGACACCGATTGGAGCAACAAAGGCGTCGATCCATGCCGGCGCTGAAGCTCCGGAGATAACCGCCATCGCTTTCGCTGGCGGGTAGCCAAGCAACTGACGTCGCTCTCGTTCGGCATCAGAAACGCGAGTTGGTTCCGCCAGCAGGGCGCCTTGAAGAACTTCGTGTTGAGGCTGGCGAGTTTGCACGAGAACTCGACCACCACCCGAGCGCGGCCCGACAACGCGCGCGGCACGAACAAGCAGCGCCATCGCTTCTTCGGCGGCCCGATAGCGCGGTGCAAGAAGTTCCTGATCGAAATCCAGAAAAGCAACGACATCGGCTTTATGAATGCGATGCAATGCGGCCTCGGTACCAACGACGATTCGGGTCCCGGTACCACCAGCATCTGTGCCTCGTTCGGCCGTAAGTTCGGCAACAGGTTCACGGGCCAGCGCTTCGAGTTCTTCACGCACTCGATTGACGCCAGCGCGCAGGTTCTTCATCTTCGTGCCACCGCACTTCGCGCACAGCATGGGCCGAACCGTGTCGCATCGCAGACACACAAGAGATCCATCCTCGCCTTGGATGACAGCGGCAGCACACATTTCGCAGGATGCAACTTCACCGCACGCAACACAGGAAGAAAGGCGAGAGCGCCCTTTCCGATTCAGAATGCAAACAACTCGACCGTCACCGCGAAGCGCCTGAACGAAGCGCTCGCTAAAGAGACCTGAACCGGGCGGTTCATCGCGACGATCAATGATGTCGAAAAGCGGCCATCCAGCGCGCTCAGCGCTGCGCGATTGCGTCAGCAACGCTCCCACTCCAAGCGCTTCCAACGATGGAGTCGGACTCACAAGCAAACATGGGATTCCGCATCGACGCGCTCGCTCAATCAGCACATCGCGTGCATTCCATGTAGGCGTTTGTTCCTGCTGAAATGACTCGTCGTGCTCATCGAGAATGACAATCGCGGAAGGCGTCGCGATTGGAGCAAACGCTGCAGCCCGTAAACCAAGCACGTTCGCCCAGCCCGCGCGCGCCAGCGACCAATCATCGGGAAGTACTGCAACAGGCAAACCAGCTCGACGAAGACGTACGCCGAGATGACGTGCCATCGAAGCTACGGGAGCAGCGATAAGGATTGGCCCTAAGGCTGCTGCAGCGAGAAGCAATGGATACGGATCGACAGCAGGAGCAAGACGGACCGTTGCTACTGGAAAGGAAAGTGCTTCCTTCGCTAGCGCATGGACCTCATCGGTGGTCACCGGTTGCGGCGGGGGCGTACGCACCGGCGGACGCGGTAGACCTCGAACAATCGCCGGCGGCGAGGCTGTACGTAACAGCGCTGCTGGCCGTCCCGCCCAGCGCCAAGAGGCCCAGTCGGCAAGATCAAAGAGTTCCGGCGGTGGCCCCCACCCACTTACCTTCGAAATCGACTGCAACGTGATTCCGCTTGGTGGCACAACTCGGTCTTCAACAACCCAGCCACCGACCCGACGACCATGAAGCGGAATCCGCACCATCGTTCCGACGCGAATTTGTTCCGACATCGAAGCTGGAACGAGGTAGTCGAAAGTTTTATCGATCGCAGGCTCGTCTGGGCGAACGCGCACGACATGTTGATCGACGGCTATGTCAGCTCCAACCGGTGGCGATTCCTTTCGAGCAGCTGCGGACGCGCTTGATCCGCCCGATGCGGGCGGATCAAAGGAAAGCGATGGCTGGTCCGGATCGGCCGCCATCTCAGCGCCGTTCCGAAAGAAACCGGATGATCAGAGACCGAGTTCCGACTTGAGGGCGTCGACACGGTCGGTGCGCTCCCAAGTGAACGCGTCGCCGGTGCGACCGAAGTGGCCGTAGGCCGCGGTCTGCTTGTAGCGAGGCTTGCGGAGGTCGAGGTCGCGTGCGATTGCTGCAGGACGAAGGTCGAAGACTTCCCGAACTGCAGCAGCAATCTTTTCTTCGTCAACGGTGTTCGTGCCGAAGGTCTCGACCATGATCGAAACGGGGTGCGCAACACCGATGGCGTAGGCAACCTGAACTTCGCAACGATCGGCGGCGCCAGCCGCAACAACGTTCTTGGCCACCCAACGCGCGGCGTAGGCAGCAGAGCGGTCGACCTTGGACGGGTCCTTTCCTGAGAACGCGCCACCACCGTGACGAGCCATTCCGCCGTAGGTGTCGACAATGATCTTTCGACCGGTAAGGCCAGCATCTCCAACCGGACCGCCGATAACAAAACGGCCAGTCGGGTTCACGAGCACCTGGTAATCGTCATTGGCGAACTGTGCCGGAATGACGGGACGGATCACATGCTCGATCAGGTCGGGACGGATCGCTTCCTCGCGGTCGATGCCATCGTCGTGCTGAGTGGAAATAAGCACGGTGCGCAAACGAACGGGCTTACCGTTCTCGTAATCGAAGGTGACCTGAGTCTTGCCATCGGGACGAAGGTAGGGAACCGTGCCGGCCTTGCGAACGTCGGCAAGGCGCTCGGCCATGCGATGGGCGACGTGAATCGGAAGCGGCATGAGCACGTCGGTCTCGTTGCAGGCGTAACCGAACATCATTCCCTGATCGCCCGCACCCTGCTTATTGAGGATGTCTTCGCCAGAGGTGCCGGTACGAACTTCTTCAGAATCGTCAACGCCCTGAGCGATGTCAGAAGACTGTGCGTCGAGGCTGACCATGACGCCAACGGTTTCGCCGTCATAGCCGTAGGACTCTCGGTCGTAGCCGATGCCCTTGATGGTGTCGCGCACGATGCTGGGAATGTCGACATAACCGGAGGTAGTGACTTCGCCGGCGATGATTGCAAGACCCGTGGTGACGAGGGTTTCGCATGCGACACGACTCATGGGGTCGTTTGCCAGCATTGCATCGAGGATGGCATCGGAGATCTGATCGGCCATCTTGTCTGGGTGGCCCTCGGTTACTGATTCCGAGGTGAAGGTCCAGCTACTCACGGGATACTCCTGTGTCGTTGGTTCGGGGAGAAACCTAGTCGGGCAAAGACCCTCAGCGGTCGGACCTGATGGCCACAACTGCGTCGAGTACCGCCTTGGCCACCGCACGTTTGTCGGTCAAGGCGATGGCAGTGGTATCGCCCGAGGCGGAAAGGATGGTGACTGCATTGGTGTCGCATTCGAACCCGACGCCGTCAGCACCCACATCGTTGGCCACGATGAGGTCAAGGTTCTTTCGTGCCAACTTCCCACGGGCATTGTCGAGAACGTTGTCGGTCTCTGCGGCAAAGCCCACCAAAACCTGTCCGGAAGCCTTGCGTTGTCCGAGATCAACGAGAAAATCATGGGTGGGTTCGAGCATGATCCGACGTTCACCGTCGGCACCAAACTCGTCTTTCTTGATTTTGTGATCGGCTATAGAAGCTGGCCGAAAATCGGCAACCGCTGCGGCCATCACAATCACGTCGTGATCGTCGGCGACAGGCATTACTGCTGCTTGCATGTCTGCCGCACTCACGACATTGATGACGTCGGCGCCGGCAGGGGCTGGAAGGTTCGCAGTGGTGACAAGCGTGACTTTTGCACCGCGAGACAACGCTTCAGCGGCGATCGCATAACCCTGTTTGCCCGATGAGCGATTGGTGATGACTCGAACCGGATCAATTGCTTCGCGAGTTCCACCAGCGGTGACAAGTACGCGAACACCGGCAAGGTCGTCGTTTGCGGAAAGAGCGCGTTCGATCGCGGCGACGATGTCAGACGGCTCGGCAAGACGACCGGTGCCGACATCACCACCAGCAAGGCGACCTTCGCCGGGCGGAACAATGATCACGCCACGAGAAGCGAGCAACGCAAGGTTGTCTTGCACTGCCGGGTGTTCCCACATTTCGGTGTGCATCGCCGGGCAAATGACGACGGGCGCACGCGTTGCGATCAGCGTGGCGGTGAGGAGATCGTCGGAATAGCCATGGGCGTATGCCGAGATAAGTCGTGCCGTTGCAGGAGCAACAACAATCAGATCGTTGTCCTGGCCGAGACGAGTATGTGGAATGGGTGAGGTTTCATCCCACAGCGATGTCTGCACCTTTTCCGATGCAAGGGCCGACAGCGTTGTTTCACCGATGAAGTGATTTGCACCTTCGGTCATGATCGGCACGACATGCGCGCCCGCGTCGACAAGCCGACGACAAACGTCGACCGCTTTGTACGCGGCGATTCCCCCGGTGACTCCGAGAACGATGCGACGGGATGTGAGGGTCATGCCCGCAGAACCGACAACAGGTCGGTCAGTCAGCCTCAGGTGCTTCGTCGATGGCCTCAGCCAATTCGACGGTTTCATCGATGCCTTCGACGACGTCCTCGAGGAGGAGTTCGGCGGGATCGACGCGCACGGGGATGATCTTGTCGGCCGAGATTTCCTCGAACGCAATCGAGAGCGGCTTGCGGGCGAGAGAGGTCACCTGCGGCGGAACATTGGAGCCCTGTCCTTCACTAAGTTGGTTGAAGTAGGCGTTGATCTGACGAGCGCGCTGCGCGCCGAGCGAAACCAGTGTGAATCGCGAATCGACCTTCGAGAGAAGAACTTCGATTCGGGGGTTCACCATCGAGTCATGGATCTGGGCCACGGCACACCTTCGTTACGGATTGGGGACAGAAGACTTGCGGACTGAGAATCCTGCTGAACGCCGCAGAACTGCCTCAGAGAAGAGGGGCAATGCTACCGCAGACACCCGCTCGGACCACATTGCTGGGAATCTTGGTGTGCCTGAGGAATCTCGTTAGGCCGAGCGATGCTCGGCAATGAGCCCTTCAACCTCTGCCACCGTGCGGTCAAGATCGTCGTTCACGATGCAAATCGCACCTAATCGACGACCTTCGGCCAATTCGGCCTGGGCCACAGCAATGCGGCGCTCCGCCTGCTCAGGAGGGTCTCCCCGCCCCCGCAGGCGTTCGGCTTGGACCTCAGCCGAAGGCGGCTCAAGGAGGATGAACAGGCAATCAGGCACCCGTTGAAGCACCTGGGCGGCCCCTTGGACATCGATTTCGAGAATCACATCTCGACCATCGGCGCCGTCGGGCCAAGGTGTGCCGTAGAGATTGCCAAGAAATTCGGCATATTCAAGGAATCCACCCTCGGCGGCGTGGGCTTCGAACTCTTCCCGGGTGCGCCAGACGTAGGCGTCTTCGCGCTCGCTCGGTCGCCGTTCACGAGTGCTCCACGATCGGGAGAGCCAAAGCTTCGGATCAGCAGCGACGAGGCGAGAGACAACGGTGCCCTTGCCCACTCCCCCGGGTCCGCAAACGACGATGATCACGAGAGTTCGGTCAGTTGCCGAACGCGGCCAAGAGGGCCTTGCGCTGCTGTTCACCGAGACCGCGCAATCGGCGAGTGTCGGCGATGCCAATCTCGGTCATCGCGCGTCGTGCCTTGACTTTGCCGACGCCTGGAAGCGATTCGAGAATCGCGAGAATTTTGATACCGGCAACAAGTTCATCGGTACCAGCGAGATCAAGAACTTGACGGAACGACAGTTCACCGGATTTCAACTTGTCCTTGACCACGGCTCGGGCTCGACGCGCTTCAGCGGCTTTCGCGAGCGCGGCCTGCCGTTGTTCTGGAGTGAGTACAGGAGGCTGCGGCATGGGCGAGACCATAGTCGTTGCCCTAAGGCCGTCGTCCGGGCCAGCCCCCGACAGGTCTAGGAAAGCGCTCTAGCAACCTCGACGGCGATCGAAATTGCTGCCGCGACGGGGTCGTCTGCGTGGGTGACGGCACGTCCGATGACCAGAACGTCAGCACCCGAAGCCACGGCCTCGGATGGCGTCGCTGGTCGCGCTTGATCGTTGACGCCTACTCCGGCGGGTCGAATTCCTGGCACGACCGTGACCAGGTCTGGTGCCACTGCACGAACCGTCGCGAGATCGCTGGCCGAACACACCAGACCTCCGCACTGTGCATCGAGAACAATGCTGACTCGTTGTTCAAGCGCATGCAGATCTGCCTGCTCACTTGTAAGCACCGTGATACCCAGACACGTCGGTGCAGGAAAACCTGCCGCCGATGCACCGTCGGCGACCCCTTCGACTCCGGCTCGCAGATGGTCGACACCAGCGCGAGTGTGGACGGTGAGATAGGACACTCCAAGCGAACCCATCACCCGTGCTGCCTTATTCACCGTGGTGGGGATATCGAGAAGTTTCAAATCGGCAAAGACAGCAAAATCGTCGCCGATCATTGCTTCAATGGCCTCGGGGCCGGCGGCGCTGAAAAGCTCAAGGCCAACTTTTGCGACACCAAACCAGGGCTTAAGCGCATGTGCAATTCGACGAGCAGTGACGATGTCGTCGACATCGAGTGCAAGTGCCAGACGCGAGCGGATTGCTTCGGGGGCCCCGCTACTGAAATCAAATTCCTCAACGGTCATGGACGACTCCGACTAACTCGCTCACAGACCGAACGCCATGCCCGGAACACCACTCCTGAATCTCGTTCTGCACGCGTGCGACGCTTCGAGGATCTGCGAATGAAGCGGTACCGACTTGGATCGCGCTTGCGCCAGCCATCATCAACTCGATCGCGTCGACACCGCGTGCGACTCCGCCGACACCAATAATCGGAATCTCTGGATACGCCGCGTAGACATCGTGCACAGCGCGCACTGCCACCGGGTGAATGGCGGGACCAGAAAGTCCGCCACCGCCACCACCGAGTCGGTAGTTGCGGGTTTCGGGATCGATCGCCATACCAAGGACGGTGTTCACCAATGTGACCGCGTCGGCGCCTGCTTCGTGCGCTGCCTTTGCGATAGATGCAAGGTCAGAAACGTTCGGACTGAGTTTCGCCCACATCGGGAGTCCGCACACCGATGAAGCTTGGATCGCTTCGGCAGTCGTGTGCGGTGCGTGGGCAAACATCCGATTGCGGTCATGATGATTCGGACACGACACGTTGACTTCAACCGCAACGACTTCAGGTGGAGCGTCGCGCAACATCTCTGCAGCACGCGCATAGTCGTCAATAGTTGAGCCCCAGATACTTGCAACGACAGTGGCGCCAGTTGCGATCACTGCAGGGAGCTCTTCTTCGAGCCATTTGCGAACACCTGGACCCTGAAGTCCAACGCTATTGATCATGCCGGCGGGAGTTTCGTGAACCCGTGGCGCAGCATTTCCCGCCCATGGTTCGGGGTAGAGCGACTTCACCACGACTGCACCCAGCACCGAAAGATCGACATAAGCGCTGAGTTCGTCTCCGTGGCCAGCGGTGCCTGATGCCGTCATCACCGGAGCGCGCAACGTGAGTGAACCCACGGTGGTCGTGAGATCAACCGGTGCTCCGGAACGACGGCGACCGAGCATTAGGAGGCTCCCCCGCGACGAACTCCCTGGTGATATTCCTGCAAGGGGCGGACCTCGAGAGGATGTTCCGCCCGGTCGGCCATTCCGTTCACTGCGGCGAGACCTGCAGCCCCAGTGGTGAGCAGGGGGATGTTGTGCTTTCCAGCAGCAGCACGAATATGTGCACCATCGGCACGTGGACCTCGACCCCGCGGTGAGTTGACGACAAGGACAACGTCGCCGCTTTCGATGAGATCGACAGCATCTTGACCATCGGGCTCGCCGATCTTTGCCACCACTGTCGCAACGTCGATGCCATTGCGTGTCAGATGCTCTGCGGTGCCAGAAGTCGCGGCGATCAGAAATCCAAGTTCGCGGAACCGTTGCGCTGTCTTCACGCCGACCTCTTTGTCGCGATCAGCGAGTGAGAGAAACACCGTGCCGGATGTCGGGAGGTTTGTGCCTGCAGCCAACTGACTCTTGGCGAAAGCGAGTCCGAAGGTGAGGTCGATTCCCATGACCTCACCAGTCGACCGCATTTCCGGGCCGAGCAACGCGTCGGCTTCGGGAAAGCGACTGAATGGCAGCACAGCCTCTTTGACAGCGACGTGATCGCCCTGCACGGGTTCAGACAACAATCCTTCAGCACGCAGTTCGGTGAGCGTCGCACCAAGCATCACGCGGGCGGCCACCTTGGCGAGCGGAACCCCGGTGGCCTTCGCCACGAATGGAACGGTGCGGCTCGCACGCGGATTGGCCTCGATCACAAAAACCTGGCCGCTCTTTACCGCGTACTGGACGTTGAGCAATCCGATGACCCCAAGAGCGTCGGCAATGCGACGGCTGTAGTCAGTCAACACGGCAATGGTTTCAGCCGACAACGAATACGGCGGGATAACGCAAGCGGAGTCGCCAGAGTGCACGCCCGCTTCTTCGACGTGTTCCATGATGCCGCCGATGACGAAATCGCCATTGACATCGCGAATGGAGTCGACGTCGACCTCTGTGGCGTCTTCAAGGAACCGGTCGACAAGCACTGGTCGTTCAGCCGAGAGTCCGCCTTCTTTGCCAAGACTTCCGAATGTTGCGAGCTGGGTCATTGCGACACGAAGACCTTCGTCGTCGTAAACGATTTCCATTGCCCGGCCGCCGAGCACGTAACTGGGACGGACGAGAACCGGGTAACCGATGCGCGAGGTGATAGTTAGAGCTGCGTCGATATCGGCAGCAGTGCCACCGGCAGGCTGGGGAATCTCAAGCCGTGCACACAGAGCGTTCCAGAGTTCGCGATCTTCTGCTGCATCGATTGACGCTGGAGATGTACCAACGATGAGTTGAGCTGGAAGCGTGTTCGACAGTTTGAGCGGCGTTTGTCCACCAAGGGACACGATGACACCGACTGGTTTCTCCGCATCGATGACGTTCATGACGTCTTCATGAGTGAGTGGTTCGAAGTACAAACGATCGCTGGTGTCGTAATCGGTCGAGACCGTTTCCGGGTTGCAATTCACCATGATGGTTTCGAAGCCAGCATCACGCAGCGCAAATGACGCGTGCACGCAGCAGTAATCAAACTCGATGCCTTGACCGATTCGGTTCGGACCAGAGCCGAGGATGATGACCTTTTTGCGATCTGATGGTGCGACCTCGTCGGTGTCTTCCCATGTTGAGTAGTGATACGGCGTTTTCGCATCGAACTCAGCGGCACATGTGTCGACGGTCTTGTAGGTAGGGAGGACTCCAAGCTCCAATCGACGCGAGCGAACCTCGGCTTCGGTGCGGCCCCACAACCACGCGAGCTGGGCATCGGAGAAGCCCAACCGCTTCGCACGCTTCCAGCCAGTACAAGTCAGGTCTTGGAATCCGACTTCAGCCAGGTGAGCGCGCTCTTCGGTGATCGAAGACATTTGATCGAGGAACCATGGATCGACCTTGGTGGCGGCGTACACCTCTTCAATCGACTTACCACGACGCAGTACTGCCTCGAGTTGGAAGATCCGTTCGGGGGTTCCGATGCATGCCTGAGCGAGAAGCTCGTCGATGGGCATGTCGTCATAGGCCGCCTCACCTGGGTCGCAGTTGAGCCCAAGTCGTCCTTGCTCGAGCGATCGGAGTCCCTTTTGGAGTGACTCGGGGAACGTGCGTCCGATCGCCATTACCTCGCCAACCGACTGCATCTGCGTTCCGAGGACGCCGCTGGTGCCAGGAAACTTTTCGAATGCCCAGCGCGGGATCTTGGTGACGACGTAATCGATGGTGGGCTCAAACGAAGCCGGCGTCATCTTGGTGATGTCGTTCGGAATTTCATCGAGGGTGTACCCAACGGCGAGTCGCGCTGCGATCTTTGCGATCGGGAAACCTGTGGCCTTCGATGCGAGTGCCGACGAACGCGACACACGCGGATTCATTTCGATCACAACCATGTCGCCGTTCTCAGGATTCACGGCGAACTGAACGTTGGAGCCGCCCGTTTCGACGCCGACTCGGCGCATGACAGCAAATGCCGCATCACGCATGAGTTGGTATTCGTAATCGGAAAGCGTTTGTGCAGGAGCGACGGTGATGGAATCGCCGGTGTGCACGCCCATGGGGTCGACATTTTCGATCGAGCAAACAATCACGCAATTGTCAGCATGATCTCGCATGACCTCGAGTTCGTACTCTTTCCAACCGGCGATTGACCGCTCGATCAGGATTTCAGAAATGGGGCTGGACTCGAGTCCGAAGGCCGCTACCTTTTCGAACTCTTCCATGGTCGACGCAATACCGGTACCGCGACCACCAAGGATGTATGCGGGTCGAATGACGCAAGGAATACCAATGGATCCGACAACATTCATTGCTTCTTCGAATGTGTGCGCCGTTGCTGATTTCGGCGTGGCCAGTCCAATTTCGGCCATTGCTTGCTTGAACAGTTCGCGATCTTCCGCGGTTGCGATTGCAAGTGCATCGGCGCCGATCATTTCGACGTTGTACTGCGCAAGCACTCCGGCTTCTTCGAGAGCCATCGCGAGATTCAGGGCAGTTTGTCCACCAAGCGTGGGCAACAACGCGTCGGGGCGTTCGCGTTCGATGATCCGCGTAAGTACTTCGAGATCGAGTGGTTCGATGTAGGTGGCATCGGCAAAGTCGGGATCGGTCATGATCGTCGCCGGGTTTGAGTTGGCGAGCACGACTCGGTATCCCTCTTGACGAAGGATCCGACACGCTTGGGTACCGGAGTAGTCGAATTCACAGGCCTGACCGATGACGATCGGGCCTGAACCGATCAGCAGGATGGTTTCGATGTCAGTACGGCGTGGCATTAGTTGGTTCCCTTCACGGAATCCATGAGTTCATCGAACATGGTGAACAAGTACGCAGCATCATGCGGACCCGGCCCCGCTTCGGGGTGGTACTGCACACTGAATGCAGGCACATCGAGACTGCGAAGGCCTTCGACCACACCATCGTTGAGATTTCGATGAGTGACTTCAACCTTTGGTCCGATCGAACCGTCCTCGACTGCATAGTTGTGGTTTTGGCTCGTGATCTCGACCGCTCCGGTATCGAGACGGCAGACGGGATGGTTGCCGCCATGATGGCCGAACGGAAGTTTGTAGGTGTCGGCACCAAGCGCGGTTGCTAATAACTGGTGTCCGAGGCAGATGCCGAAGATCGGAACCTCGCCTAGTAATCCATCGATGATTTGCGGGGCACCAATCACCGCTGCTGGATCACCGGGACCATTCGAAAGAAATACGCCATCGGGGTTGCGAGCGAGGACCTCGGAAGCCGGTGTGTCGGCAGGAACGACTTCGACCGTTGCGATGCCCGAGAGATGACGAAGGATTGTGGTCTTGATGCCAAAGTCGTAGGCCACGACACGCTTAGGGGCTCGGCCATTGGAGCCGGTGAAGGCGAACTCGTAGGGCGATGCGCAGGTCACCAAACTGACCAGATCGACGCCGCTCGTTCCGTGCTCAGCCTTCGCTGCGGCGAGAAGCGCTGATTGAGATGCCGTACCAAACGCACCGGGCATCGCACCGAGGTCCCGTATATGTCGGGTAAGGCGACGTGTGTCGATACCTGCAATGCCCGGGACACCAGCCTTCTGAAGGAATGACTGGAGATCACCTTCGGCTCGCCAGTTGCTGCGGCGGCGAGCCATATCGCGAATGATGATGCCGCGCGTGAATGGCCGGCGCGATTCGTCGTCGAATGAAGTAACGCCGTAGTTACCGATATGGGGATAGGTGAACGTAATGAGCTGACCGGCGTAGGAAGGGTCGGTGATGATTTCCTGATAGCCCGTAAGTGCCGTGTTGAACACAACCTCACCTGACGTGATGCCATCGTCGCGTCGAGCGCCAATTGCTTCACCTTCAAACACGGTGCCGTCGGCGAGAACCAACAGTGCTTCTTCGATACCGCTCATCGTTGTGCCTCTCCGTCGAACACGGTCGGGACGCCACACAGAAGCGTGTAGCGCACTTTGCCGCGCACGACGCGCCCCGCATAGGGCGTGTTGTCGGATTTGCTTGCAAGTGCTGCAGGGTCGACTGTCCATTCGAGAGCCGGATCGAAGATCACGAGATGCGCAGGCGCGTCGGCCTCGATCGTTCGGCCATGAATATCGTCGATGCGGGCGATCGCCGCTGGATTCCAGGACATCTTCGCCATGAATTCCATCATGGTGAGGACTCCGGGTTCGACCAACTCGGTGATTCCGAGGGCAAGCGCAGTTTCGAGTCCGAGCATTCCGCACGGAGCGTGATCGAACGGAGCTTCTTTGACGTCGGCAGTGTGCGGAGCATGATCAGTAGCGATGGCATCGATCGTGCCATCGGCGAGACCAGCCTTCACCGCCGCGACATCGTCTGCGCTGCGCAGAGGAGGATTCACTTTGAACACTGGATCGTACGACGCGACTTCCGCGTGCGTGAGCGAGAAGTGATGTGGGGTTGCCTCAGCGGTGACGTTGAGGCCACGGGCCTTTGCATCGCGGACCAACGCGACTGCCCCTGCGGTCGATAGATGCTGAAAGTGCACTGCCATACCCGTAAGCCGAGAAAGTGCGATGTCGCGGAACACCATGAGTTCCTCGGCTTCGGCAGGAATACCGGGAATACCGAGACGACTCGACCACTCCCCTTCGTGCATGTGACCGCCATGACTGAGGGCCTCGACCTCGCAATGTTGAGCGAGCACAACAGGCTCAGGTAAACCTGAGGCGTATTCGAGTGCCCGACGCATGAGGCGGTCGTCCTGCACGCCGCAGCCATCGTCGGTGAAGATGCGAACGCCCGCCGCAGCCAGTTCGGCCATGGGCGACAGCGCGTCGCCTTCACGGCCGATCGTGATGGAGCATGAGGAGCGAACGTCGCAAAGGCCCGCCGCGATTCCTGCATCGAGAACCTGACGAACAACCGCCACCGAATCAATGGTTGGTTCAGTGTTCGGCATTGCGACAATTGCGGTGTATCCACCAAGTGCCGCGGCCCGACTACCAGTTTCAATTGTTTCGGCTTCTTCGCGACCGGGTTCGCGCAAGTGGGTGTGAATGTCGACGAATCCGGGAGCAACCACGCATCCGGAGGCGTCGATGACCGGCGCGTTGTTCAGACCAAGAGCGTTGAGATCAAGTGCGGTTCCGACTGCAGCGATTGTTCCGTCGGGTCGAACTGCAACATCGGCGATTCGTTCACCGGTGCGGTCAACGACAAGACCGCCGGTGATGATCCATCCTGCTGACTCGGACACTGTTGCCTTTCGATCGATTGCGTTCAGTTGTTCAGACATCGGCTTCGCCTCCCCATGTGGTTCCGCTCCCGAGAAGCAAGAACAAGACCGCCATGCGAACCGCTACGCCGTTGCGGACCTGATCGACGATCACGGTGTTGGGGTGGTCGGCGACCGCGGCGTCGATTTCGACGCCGCGGTTCATGGGGCCGGGATGCATGATCAGCGCGTGATCAGGGAGCAACTCGGCACGCTTTTCATTAACACCGAACCTGTTGCTGTATTCGCGGATAGTGGGGATGAGAGCTTCAGTCATGCGCTCGCGTTGCATGCGCAGCAGGTAACAGACATCGACCGTCGGCAACACTGCGTCGATATCGGTACTGATCTTGACCGGCCAGCCCTCAAGGCTGGGCGGCAGCAGTGTTGGTGGCGCGACAAGCGTGACGTCGGCGCCGAGAGCGGTAAACGCCGCAACGTTGCTACGCGCAACTCGCGAGTGGCGAATGTCGCCGACAATGGCGATGTGCTTGCCAGCGACGTCTCCGAAGCGTTGCCGGATCGTGTAGCAATCCAGCAATGCCTGCGTGGGGTGTTCATGCCAACCATCGCCCGCATTGATCACTGCACTGGTCGCCCACTGCGCTACCTGGCGAGGTACGCCCGCCGAGGCGTGACGAACAACGATTGCGTCGACGCCCATTGCTTCGATGGTTTCGATGGTGTCTCGCAGCGATTCGCCCTTCTTGACCGAAGAGGTACTGACGCTGAAATTCATGGTGTCGGCCGAGAGGCGCTTCGCTGCAGTTTCAAAGCTGAGTCGGGTGCGTGTTGAATCTTCGAAGAAGAGTGACACAACCGTTCGCCCGCGGAGGGCGGGCACCTTGGGAATGGTTCGTTCGCTCACTTCGACAAAGGAATCGGTGAGCGTCATAACTTCGTTGATGCCCGCCGCGACGTCGGGGCCGAGGTCGGCGATTGAAAGCAGATTGCGCATGCGGCCGTGTCGAGGGTTTGTGACTGGTCGGCTCACTTGACCATCTCCCCGAGGTCGACCCCGTCGGAGGTGACGTCAACGGCTTCATCGCGCCGTGTCGGGAGGTTTTTACCGACGAAGTCTGGTCGGATCGGAAGTTCTCGATGACCGCGATCGACCATGACGGCAAGCTGCACTGCTCGAGCCCGGCCGTAGTCGGAGAGCGCATCGAGAGCGGCGCGAATCGTGCGGCCGGTGAAGAGCACATCGTCGACCAACACCACTGTGCGGCCATCGAGATCGCAGGGAATGTCGGTCACGGTTTCCGGAAGCACCGGGCGGAGACCAATGTCGTCTCGATAGAAGGCGACATCAAGGCATCCGAGAGGCACCTCAGAGCCATCAATGAGCTCGAGCGCTTGGCACAACCGGGCCGCCAGAGGGACTCCCCCAGTCTGCAGGCCGATCACCACGACGTCGTCGAGTCCTTGGTTGCGCTCGATGATTTCGTGGGCCATCCGTTTGGTGGCCCGCTGCATGTCATCAGCGCTCATAACCCGGGTCCGGGCAACAAAAACGCCCCCATAAGGGGGCGTCAAGCGTCGTTCACGTTCAGCCACGTTCGTGGTCCTTCCTGTCCGTTCGGGCCTCACGGGACCCGCTTCACGGTCAGAAGGAGAGTGTATCGCGAGTTAGCGAACCGCGCCTGCGACAGCTGAAAGCACACCATTTACATAGCGACTGCTGTCATCAGTGCTGTAGGACTTCGCCAGTTCGACCGCTTCAGAGATCACCACGGCAGTCGGAACATCGGGCCGGTGCATGAGCTCGTAGGTAGCTAAGCGCAGAATGGCTCGGTCGAGGGCCGGCATTCGATCGACGTCCCAATTACGGGCATGGGAAGCGATCACTGCGTCGAGGTCGTCTTGGTTCTCCCCCACCCCAACCACGAGTTGAGCAGCGAACTCGTCGGGGCCGACGGGCAACGACGCGAGAACGTCGGCGATGGCGTCACCCTTCATCTCGGTTTCGTAGAGAAGGTGAAACGCGCGCTCGCGGGCGTCGTGTCGATTGGTTGCGTTACCGAGGTCGTCGCTCACGCCCGGGTCAGGTATTCGCCGGTACGAGTGTCGACCTTGACGCGATCGTTGGGTTCGACGAACAGCGGGACCTGAATCACAAGGCCGGTCTCGAGCGTTGCGGGCTTGCGGGCACCTGAAACACGATCACCCTGAATGCCAGGTTCGGTCTCGGCGATGTTGAGCTCGACGGCCGCAGGCAGTTCAACCCCCACGATTTCGTCGCCGTACATCTTGAGTACGGCTTCGCCGTTTTCCACGAGATAGTTCGAGGCATCGCCAAGCGATGACGGGCCCACGTTGAGCTGGTCGTAGGTGGCGTTATCCATGAAGACGTACTCGTCGCCTGAGCGGTAGAGGAACTGCATCTCTCGCTTGTCGATCATTGCCCGCTCAACCTTTTCGCCGGCACGGAAGGTTCGCTCGACGACGGCGCCATTGCGGGCGTTCTTGAGCGTGGTGCGCACGAATGCGCCGCCCTTGCCCGGCTTCACATGCTGAAACTCGACGATTTCGAACAGCACGCCTTCGATGTCGAGGGCCATCCCGTTCTTGATGTCGTTGGTGGTGATGGTGGGCATGAGGACCTTCCTGATCCGAGTCCGTGACGTGGGTCAGGGAGTCGGTGACTTCGTTGTGTGAGTGAGGGGTCGACACCCATCGGGGGTGACGACGACGCTGTCTTCCATTCGGACCCCGCCGTGCGCCGGGAGGTAAACACCCGGTTCGACGGTGACGACGTCGCCGATGCAGAGCGTATCAGCGCTTGTCCCGGCGACTCTCGGCGCCTCATGGATGTCGAGACCAACCCCGTGTCCGGTTCCATGGGTGAACGATTCGGCCCAACCCGCCTGAGCGATGACCGCACGGGCAGCAGCGTCGACCTCGCTGGTGGCAACGCCCGGACCCACGACCCCAACCCCCGCCTCATTGGCGGCGGTGACGACTTCAAGCATTCGCTTGCATGTGTCGTCGACCTCGCCGATTGCGACAGTACGAGTCATGTCGGAGCAGTACCCATCGACAATGCAGCCGAAATCGAGGACCACGAGGTCGCCTTCTTGAAGGCGCCGGTCGGTAGGGCGCGCATGAGGCATGGCTCCATTGGGGCCTGAAGCGACGATTGTCTCGAAGCTTGTGCCTGAGGCGCCAAGACGCCGCATCTCCGAATCGAGCGCAAGCGCGAACTCGGATTCGGTGAGTCCGTCGAGAAGGCTGGAACGCCGTTCGGCAAGCGCAGCATCGGCGATTGCCGCAGCGAGTTCCATTCGGGCTAACTCGGCGTCATCTTTGGAACGACGAAGCGTTTCTACCAACCCCGTCGTTGCGACGATGTCATGGCCGCTCAACCAGTCGTCGGCATAGAGGCGTTGCGCTGACCACGTGATGTGGTCGGCTTCGAGACCAATGCGCTTTGCGCCAGAAACCGTCGAGGCGACAACCTCCCGTTGAGCAGTTGAGGTGATCTCGAGGCGAGAAGGAGCGTTAGACACCGACAGTTGATCGGCAGCCTGTTCGGTGTAGCGACCATCAGTCACCAACACCATGTCGTCGGAGGTAACAACCACAACGCCAGCACTGCCGGTGAATCCTGTGAGATAGCGGATGTTGCTGGCGGCAGTGAGCAGCAGTGCATCGAGTTGCGCATCGGCCAATGCAGCACGTAGCCGATCGACTCGATCAGCGACAAGCATCGGAGGAAGCGCGCCGAACCGATCCGCGATCGAAACGACTGGAGAAGCAGCAGTCACGTCGGTCACTTCAGCAGGGTTGCCACGGCGTCGACGGCCAAGCGGTAACCATCGCCACCAAATCCGGCGATGGTTCCGGTTGCCACCGGGGCAACCACCGAGGTCTTGCGCCATTCCTCGCGCGCTGCCGGGTTCGAGAGATGCAGTTCAATGATTGGGCCATCGAATGCTGCAAGCGCATCGTGGAGCGACCAGGCGTAATGCGTGAACGCACCTGGGTTGAAAATAATTGCTGCGCAACGACGACGGGCACCGTGGATGGCGTCGACAAGTTCTGATTCGGCGTTGGACTGCAAGTGTTCGATTGTGAGCCCATGCGCCGACGCTGCAGTGGTTGCTGTCGCAACGTGGTCGGCCAAAGTTGCGGTGCCATAAATCTCGGGCTCTCGGTCGCCGAGAAGATTGAGGTTCACCCCAGAAAGCAGCAGGACAATGGGAGCGTTCGACATCAGCGGTCTCCTTCGATTCGGATCGCATTGATTGAGTCTTCGATAAGCGAAACGTTGACTCCGGTCACTGATTCAACTCCGTTGGGACCGTCGAGAACGAAGGTGATTCCATCAAGTGCTTTCTTGTCTCGACCCATAAGCGCAATGAGCTCTGGATTTTCAAGACCAACTGGAAGGGTGAGCGGCAAGTCATAGGCACCTACGACACGGCGGTGTTCAGCAACACGATCGGCGTCGATGCGGCCCAAACGCAGAGCCAGTTCCGCTGCGAAGATCAGGCCTATGGCAACTGCTTCACCGTGACGGAGATCGTGATCACCGGCGATTTCGATGGCATGCGCCAACGTATGTCCATAGTTGAGCGTTGCGCGAGCCCCACCCTCTCGTTCATCGCCGGCAACAACGGCAGCCTTAATAGCGACGCAGGCCGCAACCTGTTCGTCGATTGGCAGTGCGTCGAGGCCTTCACCACCGAGGAAGTGGTACTTCGCGATTTCGCCAAGTCCGCAGCGGTACTCACGCGGAGGCAACGTCGACAGCAATGCGGTGTCGCACACGACTCCTGATGGCTGCCAATACGCGCCGATCAGATTCTTACCTTCAGGAATGTTCACACCGGTCTTGCCGCCAATGGCCGCATCGACCTGACCAACAAGCGTGGTTGAAACATGAACAACCGGAACGCCGCGGTGATACGAAGCTGCGGCGTACCCCGCAGTATCGGTAACGATTCCTCCACCGACGGCAACGACGCAATCAGCGCGAGTCAGGCCCCACTGAGCAAATTGCCGACAAAGTGACTCGACGGTGGCCATCGATTTCGATTGTTCGCCATCGCCCATCATGAATACCTTGTGTTCGCGTCCGGGATCGACCTCGATACCGAGACCTTCTTGGGTGACGATCGCGACACGCTTCGCCTGATCGGGAATGACCCGTGAAAGTTCAGACCGAACGCCATCACCAACGAGAACTTCATAGGAACGATCAGCGAGCTGAACGGGAACGACAATCATTGAGCATCGACCTCGTTCACGCTTTGAACGATGGTGCGAACCACAGCGGCAATCGGCGCCGTGCAATCGACTGTGATGTCGGCAACTTCGCCATAGAGCGCTTCACGATCAGTTTCCATTTGCGTCAATGTTGCCCGGGGGTTGTTCGCAAGTGCGGGACGGTGGGTTCCACGCGAGGTGCGGCCGACCAACACATCGACAGGCGCGCGCATCCAGACCACCGTGCCTGACTCGCGAAGGCGAGCTCGGGTCGAAGAATTCAGCACCGAGCCTCCGGCGGCGGCAATCACCGATGGAACAGGAGAAGCCAGTAATTCGGCCATGACTTCAGCCTCGATGTCACGAAACGCAGCCTCGCCATCGGTGGCGAAAATCTCTGTGACAGCCCGCCCGGTTCGAGCGACGACCTCGTCGTCGGAGTCAACAAATGACCGCGAAAGCTCTCTGGCGACGCGACGCCCAACAGTGGATTTGCCCACGCCCATCATCCCGATCAGCACGATGTGAGCCGAACGAGATGAGGCGGAGTTCACGATTTCGGCGCGTCGGCGCCGTCGGCGAATGCCTGACCCGCGTCCCAGTTGAGCGGGGTCGCCTCGGGATCAAGCGCTGAGTCGGTGTCGATACGGGCGGTTTGTTCGCGGACTTGAGTGATGAACGTGTCGTGGTTTCGAACAAACTCCTGCAAAGAGTCGCCCCCAAATTTGCGGAGGCATTCGCTGGCCAACACAAGTGCGGCCATTGCTTCGGCAACGACACCCATAGCCGGCACTGCGGTGACGTCAGTGCGTTCACGGAACGACACGCCCGCTTCTTTCGTGGCGGTATCAACTGTGGCGAGCACCGGACGGTTGAGCGTGGCGAGCGGCTTCATTGCAACGTGCGCTACGAGGACTTCACCAGTCGACATTCCGCCCTCGATGCCACCAGCATTCGCGCTGGTCCGGCGATAGGTCGAAGCAGCTTCATCCCAGACGATGGGGTCGTGCGCCTCAGAACCTGGTCGGCTAGCGACATCGAAGCCGTCGCCGATTTCGACGCCCTTCACCGCTTGAATTGAAAGGAGCGCTTGAGCGAGAAGACCGTCGAGACGGCGATCCCAATGCACATGACTGCCAAGGCCGAGGGGAACGCCGTGTGCGACCACTTCAACAACACCGCCGAGAGAGTCGCCCGCTTTCTGCGCTGCTTTGATCTCGGTGATCATCGCGGCTTCGGCAGCGGCGTCGAGACAACGAACCTCGGAGTCATCGACCGGCGCGAATCCACCGGCTTCGGGCCGAGCCGCAGTCGAAGCACGCACTGGACCTAGGGCAATGACGTGAGAGCCGACTTCGGTTCCCACATGAGAAAGAAGTGCCTTTGCCACCGCACCTGCGGCAACGCGGGCAGCAGTCTCGCGGGCCGACGCTCGCTCAAGAACATTTCGGGCATCGTCGAACGCGTACTTCTGCATGCCGGTGAGGTCAGCATGACCAGGACGCGGGGTGGTGAGTTTCTGAGAGGTTTGCCCAGGATGGGGAGACATCTCTTCGGTCCACTTTTTTTCCCACTCACTATTGCCAATCTCGATGGCAACCGGAGATCCGAGGGTGACACCGTGACGAACGCCAGCAAGGATGGTGACCTCGTCAGCCTCGAACTTCATGCGGGGGCCACGGCCAAAGCCGAGTCGGCGTCGAGCCAGCTCGTTTCCAATTTGGTCGACAGTGATGGGCAAACCAGACGGAAGTCCCTCGATGATGACGACGAGGGCCTTGCCATGGGATTCACCGGCGGTCAGATAACGCAGCACCAGTCCAATCTACCGGCGGTTCCTGCCCTCCCCCGAGCCAGTTTCCCCAAACGCTCGATTCAGCCCACGAGCGCGCGACTCGCAAGGACAGTGACGAGCGTGCCCATCGCCAAAAATGGACCAAACGGGAATGGCTGGTTGCGCCCACGGATAACGAGAAGAGCGATCCCCCCGAGAGCGCCGAATGCGAATCCGATAAGAAAAACCCACAGCACGAGGATGACCACCTCGAGAGACGAGCCCGCTTGGAATCCAACCATAAGCCCGAGGACTGCTGCGAACTTCACATCTCCGAACCCCATGCCTTGGGGCGAGATCAGATGGGCGACGAGCAGAACGCCGAATGCGATGGCGGCTCCGAGAACTGCATAACGGGCGCGACCGCTTTCGCCTTCGATCACCGAGACGATGGCCACGAGGAGGAGTCCGACCGCCAGCGCGGGCAACACAACAACGTCAGGAAGTCGGTATTCGGTGAAATCGATGGCGCTAGCCAGGAGTAATGCAGCGAAGCCAGCCAGGTAAGCAAGGAACTCAAGCCATGAGGCATCGGCGAATCGCCATGCCAAGAGAACAAACGTGACGAGTGTGAGCGACCCAAGCACGATGGTTCGCTGCGAAACCCGAGGGGCCTCCGAAGGTTGAAAGAGTGGGCGCTCGGTAACGAAGGTCGAAGACAATCTCGAGATCAAGACACCGCATGGAAGAGCAAGACCGATGCACACGAGAAGTCGGATCGTGTCCATCGGTTGCACTCAGTCCAATTGGCTGGCCACCGAGGCCAGCATCACATCGATAGGGGCATCAACCCCTGTCCAAAGTTCGAACTGCACTGCGGCTTGGTGAGCGAGCATTGCAACACCATTGGCAACAGACGCCCCTTGAGCACGCGCCGTTGCGATCAGTGGGGTTTCGAGAGGGTTGTAGACGATATCGACCAAGATCTGGCCTTCGTGCAGTACCGACGCATCGAAGGGAACATCGGTTGGCCCGGGGTCGCCCATCCCGATAGAGGTCGCATTTACGACGAGGTCCGCGTCGGCAAGATCAGAATGGGCACCGTCGAGAGCGACAACCTCGCCACGGTCGCCCGCAAGCGCCGCAGCACGCTCAGCGCGGCCCAATGTGCGATTCACGACAATGATTTCAGACGCGCCTGCATCGGACAGGGCGAGGATGACCGAACGAGCAGAGCCGCCTGCTCCTAGAACGACGCATCGCTTTCCACTCGGATCAAAACAAAACCCGTGTTTCAGCGAGCGAACAAATCCTTCACCATCGGTGTTGTGGCCGGTGAGCAGTCCCCCATGATTCACAATGCAGTTCACCGCACCGAGGCGTTCTGCTGTCGGCGAGAGTTGGTCGGCACATGCCGCTGCACTTTCTTTATGCGGCATCGTGATGGACAGACCTGCGATACCCAGAGAGCGGACGCCAGCGAATGCATCCGGCAGTCCTGCTGAAGCCACTTCGAGAGCGACATAGGTCCAGTCGAGCCCAGCAGCCTCGAACGCAGCATTCATCAGGGTTGGCGAAAGCGAATGACGAACGGGATCGCCGATGACTGCAGCTAAACGGGTTGCACTAGTTGACGGCATCAGAAGACTCCTCGAGCTTTCGCATCGGCCACGGCTCGGTTGAAGTCAGACAGAGTGTCGGTGAAGTAGTGGCGCCCGTCTTTGTCAGTAAGCACGTAGAACAGCCAATCACCTGGAGCTGGATTCAGCGCGGCGTTTATTGACTCCTGACCCGGCGAATTGATCGGAGCTGGCGGAAGACCCTTCTTCAGGCGCGTGTTATAAGGAGAATCGACCTTCAGGTCAGTGTTCGTGAGATTCGTCTTGCGCTGTTGAATGGCATAGAGCACCGACGCATCGATGCCAAGTGTTTCGCCAACCGCAAGGCGGTTGTAAATCACTCGCGCGATCTTGGCGCGATCCTCGTCAACCTTTGCTTCCGACTCCACAAGTGATGCAACGATGAGCGCTTCGTAGGGAGAGATGGACTTCGTTCCGGCCACTCCCTTCAGTTTGGCGGTTGCATCGGGAAGACCTTCGGCTTTTGAGACGCGGTCGAACGCTGCGGTCATCTGATCGATGAGCTTTTGTGCATTCCCAACGTCTTGTTGCGCAATTTCATACGTTGCAGGAAAGAGAAACCCTTCGATGTTCGTTGAACCAGCAGGTTGCAACGACGGATGCGTGTTCGTCAACGCAGCATCAAGCGCTGCTGGGTCCATCGTCGGGAACTTTTCGAGCGTAAGTTTCTTGAACTCTGAAAGCCACAAGCCTTCACGAACAAGGAATGAAACCGTCGTCGGCGGCGGCGGACCCGCTTTCAGAATGTCGACAACCTCGCCCATGGGACTATTCACACGCAGACCCTCATACTTGCCGGCTTGAAAGGGATCGCCGCCCTTCCACTTCACGTACCACTCGAAAACCGTCGCGCTCGAAACGATCTTTTTCTCTGCAAGCGATGTCGCGATCTGCGAGGTCGTCGCGCCCTTCGCGATGCTGAATGCGACTTCTTCGCCTGGCGAACCTGGATCGATCTTTCCTTTGACCCAAAAACCAGCTGCCGCGATGCAAACTGCGACGACGATCAGCGGCACGCCGATCAGCAGGGCCCATCGGCCTCCTCCACTGCCTCCACCGCCACCTTTCACGGCAACGAAATCGCCGTCGCCGCCATTGTTCGCTGCAGTTGGAGCAGAAGCGACTGCAGGTACAGACCGAGGTACCGGTGTCCCTGCCGACGACGAAGGCGTCGCGGGAGAAGGCGGCGCCGGCGGAGCCTGAGGCGTCGAGGGCTCGAGCCCGAAAAGTTCGAACGGATCTGGTTGTTCGGGCACGGCTCGCTCTGTGTGTCGTGGTTAGGAATCGGTTTGCGCAACTCGGCGGTCGAGCCAAGCCTGCAGCATCACCGCGGCAGCGACTTGATCGACCATTTGGCGCTGGGAACGTCCCGACACCTCACCCTCCTGCAGCAGGCGGGTGGCCGTCACCGTGGTGAGTCGCTCATCGTAGGGAACGACCGGGAGTGATGTCGCCGCGACCAGTTCTTCAATCTCAGAGCGCACCAATAGGGCTGCAGGCCCTTCCGAACCGTCAAGCGAAAGGGGCAGACCCACCACGAGGGTGTCGACCTCCCATTCCGTTGCAATATCAAGGATTCTCCGATGATCGGTCGAATGATCTCCAGACCGTTGCACCGTTTCTAATGGGGACGCCACCGACCCTGAAGAAAGCGCAATACCGATGCGCCGCTCGCCAAAATCGATGCCGAGGGCTCGCACTAGGAGCGAACCGCCGCCCGAACAAGATCGAGGGCCTCGTCGAGTGCTTCGGGATCTTTACCTCCGGCTACCGCGAGATCGGCGCTCTTTCCGCCGCCACCTTTGACCTTCTTGGCCGCATCAGCGATGAGTTCGGATGCATTGAGACCAGAGTCGGCAGCAACAGCAGCCACGATCGTGACCCCGCCACCGTCTGGCGCGGTACCGAGAACAACGGCCTTGATGCCGGCGCGGTCACGCACGGCAACAGCGAGGTCGCGGACTCCATCGCGGTCGAGTCCGTCGACACGAGCGATGACAATGCCATCGACGGCTTGTTCGGCGAGTTCACCGGAACGACCTGCAGCAGCCTGTCGTTCAAGGTCGCGGATTCGAGTTCGAAGGTCTTTCACTTCGGCAACACGGCGTTCGACGGCGTCGACGAGTTCGTCAATGGCAACACCCATTGCTTCAGCCGCGGCCTTGATGCGTCGCTCGTCTTCACGAAGTCGTTCAAGTGGACCCATGCCCGAAACTGCTTCGATCCGTCGAATGTTCGAACCGATCGAGGCTTCACTGATGATCTTTACCGGGCCAATATCACCAAGTGCTCTGACATGTGTGCCACCGCACAATTCGGTGGAATGCGGGCCAGCTTCGAGAACTTTGACGACATCGCCGTACTTGTCACCAAAGAACGCAATGGCGCCTATTTCTTCGGCTTTGTCTTTCGTCGTTTCGTAATGACGAGCCGGAGAGTTGGCGAGAATATCGCTGGCAACGAGGTCTTCGATCGCGATGATTTCGTCGTCACTCAATGCTTCGTAATGAGAGAAGTCGAAACGAAGGCGTTCGGGACCAACAAGTGAACCTTGCTGTTTCACATGGTCGCCAAGCGTTTCACGCAATGCCCAGTGGAGAAGGTGAGTTGCGGTGTGATTGCGTTTGATGGCGTCACGGCGTTCACCGTCGATGACCGCAGTAACGGTTTGACCAACTTCAATATCGCCTTCAAGAACTTCGAAACGGTGACGCACAACACCGGGCGCGCCATAAACCGTTTCGACGATTCGAGCACGACCAGTCGGCGAGGTGATCACACCAGTATCGCCAACCTGACCGCCCGATTCTGCATAAAACGGCGTGTGGTCGAGAACGATTGAATCGTCAGTAACCGCAAGAACATTTGCATCGATGGCATACGAATCGTCGCCAAGGAAGTGCGTAGGACCGTACTCAGCCGAAACGGCAGCGAATACTTCGACGCTTTCGCCACCCGATCCCTTACGGGCGTCCTTGGCCCGCTGACGCTGTTCGGCCATTTCAGAAGCGAACCCGTCTTCGTCGACATCGTGGCCGCGTTCGAGCGCGATTTCGCGAGTGAGTTCGAGCGGGAAACCATGCGTATCGTGCAGAAGGAATGCGACAGAACCACCGATAGTTGCGCCAGGACCGAGACGATCGAGTTCTGTGTCGAGCAATGCCGTGCCGGATTTGAGCGTTGCCCGGAATCGTTCCTCTTCGCGCGCAACAACCGTGCGAACGAAATCTTGTTGCTTCACGAGATCGGGATAGGCCTCGCCCATGACTTCAACAGTGGTATCAACGAGCGTCGGCGTAACGAGATCGGCAACATCGAGCAAGTACGCCTCGCGCACCGCCCGGCGAATGATCCGGCGCAGCACGTAGCCGCGTCCTTCGTTCGACGGGAACACACCGTCACTCACGAGGAAACTCATGGTGCGGGCATGCTCAGCGAGAATCCGAAGCGAAATATCGGAACGCTCCGCTGCGCCAAGTCTTGTATTCGTTACGCGCTGTGCAGTTTCTACAAGCGGAGCGAGAACATCAGTTTCAAAAACAGAATCAACACCCTGGAGCACACCGAGGATTCGTTCGAGACCAGCGCCAGTGTCGATGTTCTTCTTTGGCAACTCGGTGTCGTGGCCATCGGCATCGCGAGCGAACTGCATAAACACGAGATTCCAGATTTCAAGGAACCTTTCGTCGCTACCAGATGCGGGCCCACCCTCGGGGCCGTATGCCGCACCCTTGTCGACGTAAATCTCCGAGCAGGGACCACACGGTCCGGGAGGGCCGCCGGGAGGGCCCCACCAGTTGTCGGCATCGAGGAATTGAATGCGGTCGGGATGCACACCGACCTCGTCACGCCAGATATCGGCAGCTTCTTGGTCGGTCAGATGGCAGGTCACCCAAAGGAGTTCTGGATCGATCCCAAACAGGTTGGTGACCATGTCCCAGGCCATCGGGATGGCTTCGTGCTTGAAATAGTCACCAAAGGAGAAGTTGCCGAGCATTTCGAAGAACGAAAGGTGACGGGCGTCGCGGCCGACCTCTTCAAGATCGGAATCCTTACCGCCAGCTCGAACACACTTCTGCACCGTGGTGGCCCGATTGAAGGGTGGTTGCTGCTCACCGAGGAAGTACGGCTTGAACGGGACCATGCCGGCAACAGTGAAGAGAAGGTCAGGATCATGTGGGATGAGGCTGGCCGAGGGAACAATCGTGTGACCTCGGGCCTCGAAGAACGAGGTGAAGGCGCGGCGCAACTCGTTCGCAGTCATCGGGTTCATGGTGCGGTCAGCCTAATGACTGGCAACCGCGCTAACCGATTCAATGTGTCTCTGCGGAACCTGATGGATCGTCTTTTTCCCAGGGCGCTGCTTCGGGATCGTCGAAGTCCAGTGGTCCGATGATGCGAAAGCCTTCGCCATCGTCGATAAATTGAGCTTCAGGTGGTCGAGGTGGAGAAGGCTTGAGTGTCTCGGTTTCGATCTCGAAGTTGACGCCGTTCCGGGCGCGTTGCCGATTCGAGAGAAAGGTCTCAATCGTGACTCCCACGATGAGCCCAACGACGATCACGAGGACGGCTATGGCCACATTGCATTGTAACTCAATCGAATAATTTATGTGCGGGTAAAAGTACTACAGCCAGTTCCTGCGTCCGTTCAGAGGCCCGCACGTTCTAGCTGATGACGCAGCAGCGATTCCGCCTGCTTGCGGGTCTGCTTTGTGGCCTCGGCGTTGGTGCGTATTTCACCCACGAAAGAAATTCCGCGGTCAACCGCCACACGGACCCCAGAATCGGCCAATTCCGCGGCGCGAACCGCGGCCTCGCTCACATTTTCGGGCAGATGACGACGGGCAAGATCACGGGCACGGAGGTATCCGACCACTGTTCCGGTCACGCCAACTGCAGTGCCCACAGTGAACCAAGTGGCACGTTTAAACATCAGCTGGCCCGTCGTTCGCGACGTGATGTGACAGTTCGAGCGTTACGTGAACGACGCGATTTTCCGCGAGATCCGTCTGTGATCGCAAGTGGCTCAACCGCATCAATCTGAGTGTCGTTGCGCGCAAGTCGCTGCGCGTTTCGATCGGTCGCGACTGAAAGCGACGCCAACTTCACGAGCGGGTTGCGCATGACCAACCACGCAAGCCGCGAGGTTGCTTCAACGCGAGCGCCGACTGTCTCGGCGGTGTCGAGCAACGAGTCAACGCGTTCGATTTCACCATTGGCGAGCGCGACCGTGGCCCGCAGTTCGGCGACTGCCGACATTGTTTCTATGCGGAGATCTTCCACCGTTGTTCGAAGCGAACGCAGCGTGGTGATGAGTGACTGCACCGCCATAGCAACGACCACAAGACCCACAATTGCGACCACGATCAACACGACAGAAATGGTGCTCATGGCTGAGGCTCCTGGGGGTGCTGTTTGTGTTCATCCATGCGGTCTCGGACCTCGGCTTCGCCACCATGGGGGGATGGCTCGTAATAGACCCGACCTTCGAGTTCGGCCGGCCGGTACTGCTGGTCGACCCAGCCCTCAGGCTGCTCATGAGGGTACTCGTAGCCCTGTCCGTGACCGAGGCTTTTGGCACCCTTGTAGTGACCATCGCGGAGGTGGATCGGCACCTCTCCCCCGGCCTGATCGCGCACATCGGATTGGGCTCGGCCGAGGGCGACGGTGACCCGATTCGACTTCGGAGCGGTGGCGAGGTGCACCACAGCGTGGGCCAAATTGAGCTGGGCTTCAGGCAGACCGACGAACTCGACTGCCCGGGCAGCAGCATCAGCGATCACGAGCGAATTCGAATCGGCCATGCCGATGTCTTCACTCGCCAGGATGACGAGGCGCCGAGCAATGAACCTGGCGTCTTCGCCGGCTTCAAGCATCCGGGCCAACCAATAGAGACCAGCGTCGGGGTCCGAACCTCGAATCGACTTGATGAACGCCGAGATGACGTCGTAGTGATCGTCACGCCCATATCGAAGTGCTTTCGTGCCGAGGGCTGCTTCGACATCGGCAGCGGTGACCCGAATGGATTCATCGACAATTGATCCCGATCCGTCGCGAGCGGCATCGGAGTGCTCGTGGGCAAGCGCAATGGCAACCTCGAGGCTGGTGAGGACATGGCGACCATCACCATTGGCACGATCGACCAAGAGTTGACGCGCATCGTCGTCGATACTGGCGCCTTCGGCAGCCAATCCGCGATCGACGAGTTGCCCGCAAGCGTCCGCTGACAAAAGGTCGAGCCGAAACAGCGTCGACCGGCTCAATAGCGGCGGGTTCACTTCGAAAAATGGGTTCTCGGTCGTTGCGCCGATGAGTACGAGCAAGCCGCTTTCTACCGACGGCAGCAATGCATCTTGCTGAGACTTATTGAATCGATGGACCTCGTCGAGAAACAGAATTGTTCCTTGGCCGCGCATAGCCAGGCGCTCTTGTGCACCAGCGGCCACCTCTCGCACGTCCTTCACCGATGCGCTCACAGCTGAGAGTTGCTCAAAGGCTTTCGAAGTCGTACGGGCGATGAGCTGGGAGATCGTGGTCTTTCCTGTTCCCGGCGGGCCCCAAAGGATTACCGACGAGAGCCGATCGGCTTCGATCAGCGCCCGCAGCGGTTTACCGGGGCCAAGCAGATGTTCTTGGCCAACGACCTCGTCGAGATTCTTCGGACGAAGCCGGGCAGCGAGCGGAGCCTGACGTGCAAGCCGATCTTCGGCAGCGGCAGCGAACAGGTCCTCGGTCATTTGCCGAGGCTACCGGTCGCCCTTGTCTGAACTCCGGAGGGTCAGTCGGTCTTCTTGGTGGGAAGAAGCCGAAGCCCAAGCTCATCGAGCTGCCCTGAGTCGATCGGCGTGGGTGCATGCGTGAGCGGATCGGTTCCCGATTGTGTCTTGGGGAATGCAATGACCTCGCGAATATTCTCCTCACCGGCAAGTAGTGCAACCAGGCGATCAATGCCGAACGCGAATCCAGCGTGCGGCGGCGCTCCGAAGCGGAACGCGTCGAGCAAGAAACCAAACTTGCTTTGCTGCTCCTCAGCACCAATCCCAAGGAGCTCGAACATACGGCTTTGGATATCACCGCGATGGATTCGCACGCTGCCCGAGCCGAGTTCCCAACCATTGAGCACAAGGTCATAGGCCTGTGAACGAACCTTCAGCAGGTCCTGCGGATTGCCGGTGTCGAGCAAAGCAACGTCTTCGGCGTGCGGCATTGTGAATGGGTGATGGGCAGGCACCGGGTTGCCGGCATCGTCGAGTGATTCGAACAACGGGAAGTCCACAACCCAAAGGAACTGCAAGCCACCTTCGGTGACCGGCGGGCGACCAAGTTCAAGACGAAGGAGCCCGAGCACATGGCAGACCTTCGGGCGATCGTCAGCGACGAGAAGAAGCAGATCGCCCGTCTTTGCTCCGGTGGTTGCGACGAGACCAGCAAGTTCTTCGGCAGAAAGGAACTTGGCCACTGGCGAATCGAGTTCGCCGCCGTCCTTGACGCGCATCCACACAAGGCCCTTGGCGCCCCAGCGCTTTGCCTTGTCGGTGAGTTCGTCGAGCTTCGAGCGAGTGAACTCTGCTCCCCCGTCGACCACGATGCCCTTCACGCAATCGGCCTTGAAGGCGTTGAACTCGGTGACGGCAAAGTTCGGTGTGAGCTCAATGAGTTCCATACCGAAGCGAATATCGGGCTTATCGGAACCAAAACGTTCCTGCGCCTCTTGCCAAGTCATACGAGGGACATCGCCCATCTTCTGACCGGTGACTTCTTCCACTGCAGCCGACACGGCCACGGAAATGAACGCGAGAACTTCTTCTTGCGAAACGAAACTGGCTTCGGCGTCGAGTTGCATGAATTCAAACTGACGATCAGCGCGAAGGTCTTCGTCGCGCAAGCAACGAGCAATTTGGTAATAGCGATCGATACCGCCAACCATGCACAGCTGCTTGAACAGCTGAGGGCTCTGCGGCAAGGCATAGAACGAACCCGGAGACAAGCGGCTGGGCACGACGAAATCCCGTGCCCCTTCAGGCGTGGACGCAATGAGCATTGGAGTTTCGATTTCCACGAAACCCTGGTCGTCCATTGCCCGTCGCAGCGAAGCATTCACCTTGGCGCGAATACGGAGGTTGCGCTGCATGCGCTCGGTACGCAGATCGACATAGCGATGAGCGAGGCGAACCATTTCGTCGACCTCAACGCGATCGTTTAACTGGAACGGAGGCGGTTCGGCAATATTCAGGATTTCGACACGGCAGTCACCGATTTCGACTTCGCCGGTAGGCATGTTGTCGTTTGTGGTGCCATCGGGGCGCTGGCGCACGGTGCCCGAGATTCGAACCACGTACTCCGAGCGAAGATCGGCAGCCCCGTCGACCACACACTGCACAAGACCGGTGTGATCACGAAGATCAATGAATGCCAGATGCTCACCGTGCTCGCGGCGGCGCGCAACCCAACCACAGACCGCGACCTCGCGACCGATGTCGGAGGCTCGAAGCGTTCCGCAATGGTCGGTGCGCATAGAAACGGAATCAGTCACAGAAGGTCCTTCGGGTTCAGGAGAGTCGAGCGGCCAGTACGGCAGCGGCGGTCGAACGATCGACCGCGTCTTGTCCGGTATCGCCGCGCAGGTCACGGATTGTCACGGTGCCGGCTGCTGCTTCGTCGTCACCAATGATGCAGACAAACGCAGCGCCGGACTTATCAGCAGATTTCATTTGTGACTTCATTGAGCGACCATCGAATGCACGCTCGGCACTAATGCCAGCGCGACGCAGTTCAATGGTGAAATCGCGAGCAGCCGTACCACCGGTGGTGTCGACTACGAAAACATCGGTGGATCTTGCCGGAGCCGGGAATACGCCCTCGGCATCGCAGGTAAGCAGCACTCGTTCGATGCCGGAACCAAAACCAATTCCAGGAGTAGACGGCCCACCGAGCGATTCAATAAGGCCGTCGTAGCGACCGCCACCACCAATGGTTGATTGGGCTGCATCGAGCGCACCGCTCACGAACTCGAACGTGGTGTGTGTGTAGTAATCGAGACCGCGCACCAACCGAGGCTCAACGCTGAAGTCGATAGCAAGCGCTGTGAGGCCCGACTTCACACGCTCAAACCGCTCGGCAGCTTCGGGAGAAAGTCGATCAGTGATGCGAGGCGCGTCGGCGATTGCCGCAATGGTGACGGGTCGCTTCGAGTCGAGCACACGCATCGGGTGATCGACGACCTTCTCGGCGTCTTTGGGGTCGAGCGTGTCGAGACGTTGGTTGAGCCACGCGCGCACATCTTCGATATAGCGCCGGCGGTCCTCGGCGGTACCCATTGAGTTAATGAGAAGCGTGACCTGCTTGAGTCCAACCGATACGTAAAAGTCGTGAAGCATGGCGATGACTTCGACATCGAGATCGGGGTCGTCGGATCCAATGGCTTCAGCACCGAGTTGATGGTGCTGGCGGAAACGGCCTGCTTGCGGACGCTCGTAGCGGAATGACGGCGCCGCATACCAAACCTTCCATGGCTTTGCCTCGCCCTGCGCGTGTTGGATCCAGGCTCTGGCAATTGAAGCGGTGCCTTCCGGGCGCAGAGCGATGTGGCGTTCACCTTTGTCGAGGAAGTCGTACATCTCCTTGCGAACAAGGTCAGTCCCCTCGCCTACGCGAGAGAACACACCGATTTCCTCAAACATCGGGCTTTGAACCAACCCATACCCAGCTCGGGTCACATGGCCGGCGAAAAGCGCAATGAGGGCCTGCCAGCGATCAGATTCAGGATGCAGGACGTCGCGAGTTCCAGTCGGGGCCTTGAACGGCTCAATGCGGGGACTCGTCGGCTCGGACACGACCAGTGATCCTACCGGTGCCCTTCCCTCGCTCACGAACCCTTTGACGAGAAGTTCTAACTAGCGATCTCCGAGATCGCCATCACCGTCGGAGTCACCCTTGCCGGGCAACACCCGGTAGGCGTCGTAGATGCCATCGATCTTCTTGATCGTCCAAAGAAGAGGGCTCAACTGTGACACCTCGCCCAATTCGAAATCGAAACGCATCGATGAGATTCGGTCGGAGCCGGTCACCGTGTTGCACGACACGATATTGACGTGGTGATCGGCCAATGCTGCAGATACGTCACGAAGAAGGCGTGAACGATCAAGACCCTTCACTTCAATCGAAGCGATGAACATCGCAGCGATATCGGTATCCCACTCGACGTCGATAAGGCGATCAGCCTGTCCGTCGGAAAGAGACATGGCGTTTGCGCAATCGGATCGATGAACCGATACGCCGCGGCCTCGGGTAACGAAGCCCATGATTTCGTCGCCCGGAACCGGAGTGCAGCACCGCGACAGACGAACCATGACATCGTCGAGACCTTCGACATGCACACCCGATGGACTTCCTCCGACGCGTCCCGAACGGCGCGGTGCATGAACCGTGGTCGACAACTGTTCTTCTCGGCCCGGCTCGACTGTCTCAAGCTTCTTGCGAATTCGCTCAGCAACCGACTGCGCAGACTGGTGTCCACCGCCGATTGCCGCATGGAGCGACTCGAGATCGGTATAGTTGAGTTCCGTCGCAGTTTCCTCGAGAACTCGAGACTGGCGGATCTTCTGCACCGGAAGTCCTTCACGGCGAAGGGCCTTGATTAGGTCATCGTTGCCATTATCAATTGCGTCTTCGCGTCGTTCTCGCGAATGCCAAGCCTTGATCTTGTTTGCGGCCTTATGGGAAACCACAAAGCGCAACCAGTCTTGGGAGGGGCCACTGCTTTCAACCTTCGACGTAAAGATCTCGACAGAATCACCCGATTGAAGTTCGGTATCGAGAGCAACCAAACGCCCATTGACACGTGCACCGATGCAGGAGTGGCCCACATCGGTATGAATCGCGTAGGCGAAATCGACAGTGGTCGCACCCAGAGGAAGTGTGACCACCTTGCCCTTGGGAGTGAAGACGAAGACTTCGTCCTGCTCAAGATCAATCTTGAGATTGGCCATGAATTCTGATGGGTCAGAGGTTTCGGTTTGCCAATCGACGATTCGGTTCAGCCATGCCAGATCGGCCGAACTTTCGTTATTGTCCTTGTAGTTCCAGTGGGCGGCGACGCCGAACTCGGCGCGGCGATGCATTTCAAGGGTTCGGATCTGGACTTCAAGAGATTTGCCGCCGGGACCAACCACAGTGGTGTGAAGTGATTGGTAGAGATTGAACTTCGGCATCGCCACGTAGTCCTTGAATCGCCCCTGAACCGGCTTCCAAGTTGCGTGAATCGAACCAAGCGCCGCGTAACAGTCCTTTACGGTCCCAACGATGACCCGGATTGCAACGAGATCAAATATTTCGTCAAAGCCGCGACCCTTCACCACCATTTTCTCGTAAATGCTCCACAGGTGTTTTGGTCGGCCCGTGACCTCGGCGGTGATGTGGAGTTCGCTGAGGCGACCACGAACGTCTTCAAGCACGTTGGTCAGGTAGACATCGCGCTCCGGGGCACGAGTGGCGACCATGTGGTCGATTTCGGCGTATCGCTTTGGATGAAGTGATGCAAAGCAGAGATCTTCAAGTTGCTGCTTGAGTTCTTGCATGCCAAGGCGATGGGCAAGAGGCGCATAAATATCAAGAGTTTCTTGCGCCGTGCGGTGTTGCTTCCATGCGGGCATTGCGGCAATGGTCCGCATGTTGTGAAGTCGATCAGCGAGCTTGATGATAAGGACGCGGAGATCCTTGGCCATCGCCACAAGCATCTTGCGAACGGTGGCCGCCTGCTGTGCTTCTTTGCTGTCGAACTTGATGCGATCAAGTTTCGTAACGCCGTCCACAATTCGGGCGACGTCCACACCGAATTCCTTTTCGACATCGATCAAAGTCGCGCCAGTATCTTCTACTGCATCGTGTAAAAGCGCCGCGGCAATAGTGACGTCATCAAGACCAAGCTCGGCACAAATCTTGGCCACCGCAACCGGATGCGTGACATAAGGCTCGCCCGACTTGCGGGATTGACCTTCGTGCGTAGCCGCCGCCCGGTCATAGGCACGCGTGATCAGCGAAGGTGACGAACGCGGGTGATGAGATTGAAAGATTGCAACAAGCGGGGCGACCTCTTCGGATGGTGCTGCGACATGACGTCGCCACGGCAGCACACGATTGACGGTCGCCATCGGTTAGACCCTCGCCCGGGCACGACCGGGAGGACATACCCCGGAAGCGGTTCTGACCGAACTCATCATGGCTCCACGGTACAGGCGGAGCGTCCCCGCCCCGACTCTTTGCCTAGCGCTTACGTTGGTTTTTGCGCGGCCGCGGCGGGATCACGACAGAAGGCGATGCAACTTGTGTCGATTTTTCGGCAGAATCTGTTGCGGATGCTGTTGCGGATGCTGTGGAGGATGCCGCTGAGGCCGCCGAGATGGCCGGCGAACCCGCGCCCATTCGATCAACCCGCTCCGTGGAACGTGTGACGTCCACACCTTGGGATTGCAATCGCTCGCGAATCGCCCTGTACTTGGATTCGCGTTCCTTCAAGGCGACGAGAACGGGGGCGGCAACGAAGACCGAGGAATAGGCCCCGGCGAGCATTCCCACGGTGAGTGCCACGGCGAACTCCTTCAGAGTGACCGCACCCATGATGAATGCTCCGACGATCAACAACGAAAGAACTGGCAATAGCGAAGAGACCGTCGTGTTGATCGAACGCAAAAGCACCTGGTTCATCGACAACGACGTCATCTGCCCATAGGTCATGCGCCCGCTTTGGCCCACGAGTCCTTCGTTTTCCTTGATTTTGTCGTCAACCACGACAGTGTCGTAAATCGAGTAGCCCAGAATCGTAAGGAAAGCGACCACGGTCCCGGGTGAAACTTCAAACTGGAAAATGGAATACACACCGACAGAGATCAAAACATCGTGGACCACCGCGAACACGGCGGCGACGGCCATTCTCCACTCAAGGCGAATCGAGAGGTAGATGAGAATTGCGATCGCAAAAAAGATGAGGGCCCGAATTGCCGATGCAGTGACGTCCGATCCCCACGATGCTCCAACCGTTGAGACACTCACATCGGAAACATCGGTACCCGCCAAATCGGCGAGAGCCTGACGAACCTCAACGGTGTGTTCAGGGGTACTTTCCGGACCTTGCACCCTAAGAATGTCTGAACCAACGATCTGAATCTTTGCCTCGCCCTCACCTACAGACTCAAGCTCGGATCTGGCTTCCTCGACCGAGACCCCAGGGGCGCGGACTTCCCAAGAAACGCCGCCTTCAAAGTCAATACCGAGATTCAAGCCACGAGTTGTCAGCGAAACGATGCTGGCGATCACTAGAACCGCCGAAATAGCAAGACCACGCTTCCACCACTTCAAGAAGTCGATGTTTGTCTGACCGCGATTGATGCGCGACATCCGATTCATCGACTGACCTCCGCTTGAACGCGTGCCTGAGCAGACCGCGAGGTTTGTTGGAGGATTTCTGCGGGGAGACCCAATATCCGAGGATGTGCGCGCAAGAATTTCGATCGCGTGCAGAGTTTGACCACAGGCCGCATAAACGACCACGACATCAAGATGTCGAGTGCTGTCGAAAGTCCGAGATAGAACGCAAACCCTCGCACTGGCCCAACGGTGAGCCACCAAAGAAGACCTGCGCCAATCAACGAAGCGACGTCGGCCTTCACGATCGTTGAGAACGCCGTAACGAATGACTTGTCGGTCGCGCTTCGAATCGGACGTCCCTTGTAGACGTCCTCCTTGAGGTGCTCGTAATACACAATGTTCGAGTCGAGTGAAACACCCACCGAAACTATGATGCCGGTAATTCCAGCCAAAGTCAGTGCCAAACCGTTGTTCGAACCAAGCCAAGAAATCATTGACCAAAGCAATGCGCCCTCAACAGTCAACTTCGCGATCGCAAGGAAGCCAAGGGCCCGGTAGAAGGCAATCATGTAGACAGCTACGAGCAGGATCCCGACAAGTCCGGCAACCAGACCCGCATTCAACGCGTCGCGTCCGAGAGTCGCTGAGACAATTTGCGCTTGTTGCTGTTCGAATTCCACCGGCAAGGCGCCGTACTTCAATGAGGTCGCAAGATCTCTCGCCGTCCGTTCCGTGAATGACCCCGAAATTTCGATCTGGTCGGCTTGGAAACTTTGGCTGTTGATTCTCGGCGCCGAAAGCACACGACCGTCGAGCACAATCGCCAACTGACCTGTTGGGCAGGTCGAACTCTTCGAGAAGCACTGGCCCGCAACGGCATTGAAACCGCCAATACCGTCAGCGCCACTCTTGAAAGTTGGCGCAACGATCCATTGGCCTGACTCAGAAAGATTGGCGCGCGCTGTTTCAAGTGCGCTGCCCGTCAGCGATACAGGACCAACTGCGTATGAGCCAACGAGCAGACCGTCGTCACATTGCGGAAGTATGGCTTGACCACCTGCATTGACCTCTCCGGCAGAAAGGCCCGATGCACAAACATCAAGCGGCAACCCGCCCACAGTCTTGGTTGGGTCGATTGTCGTCGTTGGGATCGATGCATCAGGAGCGACAGTCGTCGTGGTTGCGGTTGGATCACCACTGGTCGTGGTCGTGGCTTCCTGCGGATCAACCGGGACGTTGGCGAGCACCGGACGGAACTGAAGTTCTGCTGTCTGACCAACAAGTTCAAGTGCACGCTCTTTGTCCTTCACCCCAGGAATCTGGATGAGGATGTTGTTGCCCTGACGAGTGATTTCCGGCTCAGTAACGCCGATCGCGTCGATTCGCTGGCGGATAATTGTGATTGCCTGATCGATCGTTTCGTTGTCGACCTCTTGAACGGGCTTCAAAACGACGGACACGCCACCTTGAAGGTCAAGTCCAAGAAGTGGCTTATTGCCCGCAACGAACGTGTAGATCAGTGCCGCTCCGGCAATCACGACGATCACGACGAGCGAACGATAGCCACGGAGGCGTTTCACGCGTCTGAGTCCTCGTCGTTAGTTTTGCCAGTGTCGTTGGTCTCTACATCAGGTGAGTCGAAAACCTGCGATGCAATGGCTCGACGAGCGATTTTGATCTCAACGCCAGGTGCCACCTGCAAGAGGACCGTAGCCTCACTCACCTCAACCAACGTGCCGTAAATGCCGGAGCCAGTCATGACCTCGTCCCCTACAGCCAATGACTGAACGAAGGCATTGTGACGCTTGAGCTCGCGCTGCTTTGGGAGAATCAGTACTACCCAAGCAACGGCGAACAAAATGATGATGATAAGGAAGGACATGGTTTCGGGAGGTCTCGTTCTAGGGGTTCTAGGGCGTAAACGGCGCAACGTTAGCCCTCTTCGCCCCTGCCCCATTATTCGGCTTCGTCGGGGTTCAGTCCCAGACTGATGCCACCGAAGCTCTGAATTGGTCGTAGGTGCCAGACACGATCGCAGCCTGAGCCGCCTCCATAAGTCGCAGCAGCCAGTGCACGTTATGGATCGTGGTCAACCGGGCGGCGGTTGGCTCGCTCACCATCAGAAGATGACGCAGATAGGCCCGTGACCAGCGGGAACAGGCCTCGCAGGTGCACCCAGGCTCGAGCGGGTCGGGATCGTCGGCGAATCGGGCATTGCGCAGGTTCATTCTCCCCGAACTGGTGAGAATCGTCCCATGACGGGCGAGCCGAGTCGGCAAGACGCAATCGAACATGTCGACGCCGAGCGCGACAGCCTCGACAATGCTCACCGGGTCGCCGACCCCCATCAGATACCGGGGTCGGTCGGCAGGCAACACATCAGTGACCGCAGCGAGGGCCGGAAGCATCTCGGCCCTGGTCTCTCCTACGGAGAGACCACCGATTCCGTAGCCGTCGAAACCAATCTCGAGGGTGCGTTCAGCGCTCTCGGTGCGCATGACCACATCAACTCCCCCTTGCACGATGCCGAACTGCGCCTGCTTCGAACCGGCTTTACGCGCTGGGGCATGTGCTGCTTTTGCACGACCCGCCCACAGAACTGATCGTTCGAGAGCAGCGCGCACCACGGCCTCAGAGGACGGCAGCGGCGGACAAACGTCGAGAACCATTTGTATGTCCGAACCCAACTTTTGTTGAACCTCGACACTCCCCTCGGGACTGAGGTGGTGATAGCTGCCGTCGTAGGTCGACTTGAACCTCGCGCCCTCATCGTTCACTTTGGGCTCAAGCGAAAAGATTTGAAAGCCACCGGAATCTGTCAGCACATGACCGTGCCAGTCGGCGAAACCGTGGAGGCCACCAAAACGCTCGATGAGGTCGGCCCCAGGTTTCAACATGAGGTGGTAGGTGTTGCCCAAGATGACTTCAGCACCGAGCTTCTCAAGATCGGCGGAAGTCAGTGTGCGAACGGCGGCTCGAGTACCCACTGGCATGAAGCAGGGAATCCGAAACGAACCACGCGCTGTGTGCACGACACCGGTTCGAGCGAATCCATCAGTTGCGTCGATCTGCAAACGAAGGACGGTTTCAGTTGCGTCTGTACTCAACACTTCTCCAGTGACGTCGAAAAAAATATTCGTATATGGACTCCATGTCACCACAACTGACCCTTTAAGAGCGTTATCGTCGTCGACATGTCAGACACCTCCCACAACACCTACTTCGATGGTGGCGTTCAGAGCCTCGGCTTTGAGGCTGCCGCAGGCCAAGCCACCGTTGGCGTCATCGCCCCCGGCACCTATGACTTCAACACCGATGCGCCCGAGCGCATGACAGTGGTGAACGGAGTTCTTGAGGCAATCGTCGACGGCGAAAGCGACTGGGAGATCTATCCCAAGGGATCGGGTTTCGAAGTTCCAGCTTCGAGCCATTTCCAGGTACGAGCCGAAGCGCCTGCGGCCTACCTTTGCGAATTCCTTTAAATCTGAACTGACAACTCAGCGACGCGTCAGCAACATCGCATCGCCAAAGGACAAGAAGCGGTAGCCGTCGCGCAATGCGTCGGCATAGAGATCGCGCCACCGCGGCCCGACGAACGCATCGATCATCACGATCAGCGATGACTTGGGAAGATGGAAGTTGGTCATCATTCGATCGACCACCAAAAAGTTGTAGTCGCCGTGAATAAAGAGCTCCGTTCGACCTTCGTTCACGCCAAAAGCGGCTGCGCTTTCAAGGGCTCGAACCGCTGTGGTTCCAACTGCAACGACTCGCCCGCCATTCGCCTTTGTTCGCGCACAGGCATCAAGGGTTTCCTGGGGAACGCGGAAGGTCTCTCCGTGCATTTCGTGATCTTCAATGCGATCGGTTGCAATCGGTCGGAATGTTCCGAGGCCGACCACAAGTTCAACATCAGCGCGACCAATACCGCGTTCCGCACATCGAGCCAAGACCTCGGGCGTTAAATGAAGCCCCGCAGTTGGGGCCGCGGCAGAAGCGGGTCGCTCAGAGAAGACGGTTTGGTAACGCTCTTGCTCCGCCAGCACCTCAGTGATGTAGGGAGGAAGCGGCATCACTCCGAACTGCTCAAGAACATCGAGCAAGGGGCCCTCGACGTCGATCGTCACCACCCGGCGGCCATCGCCGAGGTCCTCGTCAACCGACACTTCGAGCCCAGAGCCACTTTCGGGACGAACGATGGTGCCGGGAGGCAGCTTCCGCCCGGGTCGGACCAATGCTTCCCAGCGCGACTGCCCAGAATCTGACAACGATCCACCATCGAGGCGCTCAAGAAGCAGCACCTCAACAGCGGCGCCGGTTTCTTTACGGAGTGCGAGGCGAGCAGGAAGAACGCGAGTTGTATTGAGAACAAGGAGATCGCCGGGCTCGAGCAGATCTGGCAGATCCCGAACGATGTGATTGTCGGGAGGAATCGCCGCACCACAATCGACGAGGAGCCGCGCCGCATCACGTTCAGGTAACGGGCGCTGCGCTATCGCCGACTCAGGAAGTTCGTAATCGAATGCAGACGTTTCCATAGCGAGCCGAGGCTAGGGCGTTAGATCCGAGGTTTTGCTACGCCTCGAACATGCTGCGCGAAGGATCAGCCGTGAGCGGTGCGCTGGCGGGCGCCACCAATCCCATATGTGCCCATGCTGCAGGGGTAGCTACCCGACCACGTGGCGTTCGCATGAGCAGCCCCTGTTGGATGAGGAACGGTTCATAAACGTCTTCAACTGTTTCTTCGGCTTCGCCAACGCTTATGGCCAATGTGCCAAGCCCAACGGGGCCGCCGCCGAACTTCTGACAAAGGTTGGAAAGCACAGCGCGGTCGACTTTGTCGAGACCAAGGTCGTCGACGCCAAAGACCGCCAGGCCCTCGTGGGCAGTTGCTTCATCGATACGGCCATCGCCACGAACCTCGGCGAAGTCGCGAACCCGACGAAGAAGACGATTGGCGATTCGGGGTGTGCCCCGGGCACGTCGAGCGATCTCGGAAGCACCACCGTCGTCGATACCGATTCCGAGAATGCCACCAGCGCGCGTAACGATCGACTGCAGTTCGTCGGCGTCGTAGTAATCGAGACGAGCCACTAAGCCAAAGCGGTCACGCAAAGGACCGGTGATGAGGCCCGTACGTGTCGTGGCTCCGACGAGGGTGAACCTTGGCAGATCGAGGCGAATCGAACGAGCAGCGGGGCCTTTCCCCAACACAATGTCGAGTTGGAAATCTTCCATAGCCGGATACAGCACTTCTTCGACGTTGCGGCTGAGTCGATGAATTTCGTCGATGAACAAGACATCGCCTTCGCCGAGACGCGTGAGGATTGCCGCGAGGTCTCCGGCTCGGTCAAGCGCAGGACCAGAGGTGACGTGGAGGCCAACTTGAAGTTCGGCAGCCACGATGCCGGCCAGGGTTGTTTTTCCGAGTCCTGGAGGACCGGCGAATAACAAATGATCGACGGCTTGTTCTCGGCGACGAGCGGCCTCGAGGATGATGCCGAGATGTTCTTTCAATTCACGCTGACCAACGAAGTCGTCAAGGTGCCGAGGACGTAGGCCGCCTTCTTCACCAATGACGTCGGTGCCTGAGGGGTGATCGGTGAGCACCGGTTCGAGATCGTCGGGGGTTGGTTCAGGCGAAAGAAGTTCGTCGCGCATTAGGCGGCCAATCGTTGCAGAGCGAGACGCAGCAATTCAGCAGTGTCGTTTGAATCGGGAAGTTCCTTCACCGCTTCGGCAACTTCGTCTGGCCCGTAGCCAAGCTCAGAAAGCGCGGTGCGCACGTCGGCAACCGATGAGGAGCCACCGGTTGAGCCGTCGACAGAAATGGAACCCGCCCCGATATCGAGACCAGGAATATCGAGTTTCGACTTGAGTTCGATGAGGAGACGGGCTGCGGTCTTTTTGCCAACGCCCGGCACCAAACACAGCGCGTCGATGTCGTCATTGGCCAAGACCCGAACCAACGAAGCCGGTGGATGCACGCTCATGATGCCCAGAGCAAGTGCGGGGCCAACTCCGTGCGCCGACAACAACGCTTCGAAGACCATTCGCTGCTCTGAAGAGGTGAATCCGTAGAGCGTTTCGGCATCTTCGCGACGGTGGTGATGAGTATGCAGAAATACTTCGGAACCAGTTTCGCCAAGTGAAGCTGCCGTTGAAGGCGCGACGATGACTCGATACCCAATACCTGAAACCTCGACAAGCACTTCGCCCGACGGCAACCGCTCGAGCAACGCGCCACGAACTGAGCCGATCATTTCGCGCTCACTTTCGCGACTGCTCGATTGGAGGCTGCACGCATCGGCGCCATTGCGACATGACACAGTGCAAGTGCCGCAGCATCGGCAGCATCGAATGGATGCGGCGGTTCGGACAGGCCAAGCAAGGTCTGCACCATTTGCTGCATCTGCACTTTGTCGGCATTGCCCCAACCGGCTACTGCAGACTTGACCTCGTTGGGCGAGTACTGCACGACCTCGCAACCGGCATTGACTGCTTCGACCATGGCAATGCCACTGGCCTGACCAACCGACATCGCCGTGCTCACATTCACTTGGAACAGCACGCGCTCAACCGCCATTGCGGTGACAGGAAACTCAGCGAGCAGTGCTCGCAGTTCAGACTGGAGTTCGGCAAGCCGGTGATGGACCTCGTCGGAAGGCGACGTGCGCATCACGCCCAGAGCCACCGCTCGCGGCTGGGAGCCGCCGGGCACCTCGAGCACGCAATAGCCGCATCGGGTCAGCCCCGGGTCAATACCAACTACGAACATGCGTACGATCGTAGCCACTAGGCCCGCAAAAGCGAAGGACCCGGCTCGAAAGCCGGGCCCTCACTCAGGATCTGGATCAGATCACTTCGGGCTGAAACGTGCCCCACCATCAACGCGAATCGTCTGAGCGTTCATGTAGGAGTTCGTGATCAGCTGCATCACCATCGACGCCAGTTCGCTGGCATACCCAAGACGATCGGGGAAGAGCACATCTTTGGTGAGCTTCGCCTTGAAGGCCTCGCTACCTTCACCTTCGCCATAAATCGGAGTGTCGATAAGGCCAGGCGCAACCGTGTTCACGCGGATACCAACCACTGCAAGGTCGCGAGCAATCGGAAGGGTCATTCCGGCAACGCCACTCTTTGAGGCCGAATAGGCGGCCTGCCCAATTTGTCCGTCGAATGCGGCGGTTGAGGCCATGTTGACGATGGCACCGCGCTCGCCGTCATCGGAAACTGGTTCGGTCCGGCTCATCGCGGTTGCGACCAAACGGATGCAATCGAACGTGCCAGTGAGGTTCACGTCGATAATTTTGCGCCAGTAATCAAGATTAAAGGCCGAGTCATACGAACCGTCCTTGCCGATTGTTCGGCTCGCTGCGCCGATACCTGCAGAGTTCACGAGGGCGCGAATCGGGCCCATTTCCTCGGCCATGCCAATGGCGGCCTTGATGTCGTCGCTGTTGCACACATCGACGTGAGCAAATGCCCCACCGATTTCGCTAGCAAGCGCGTTGCCCTTTTCATCGTTGAGGTCGGCGATGACGACCTTCGCGCCGCCAGCGGCGAGTTGACGTGCACATGCTTCACCGATGCCCGAAGCGCCGCCGGTGACGATTGCTGAGATTCCATTGATTTCCATGGCTGCAGAGGATACGGGGAGCGGCTGCTCCAGACCGCATTTCTGACCACAGTCGTTAATCAGAAGAGCGAAAGCTGCTCGTCGTCGGGGTAGGCCCGGGAAGAGTCCACAATCCCCTGCGCTGATTCGCCTGTGCCAAAGGTGTCCGGCGGTCCGAGATCGGTCGGAGGCTTCGAGCCTGAGGCTTGCATTTGCGTGGTGGCGGCTTCGACCGCAAGGCGATCAACCAGGTCATTCATGGGATCGCCCGAATGGCCCTTCACCCAGCGGAACGTGACATCGCCACGACTCAAGACGAGATCGATGAACGGCTCCCAAAGGTCTCGGTTTGCAACGGGCTTGCGCTGAGAGTTCTTCCAACCCCGACGCTTCCAACCGTCATGCCAACGATCACGGAAACAATGCACGACATAGGTGGAGTCGCTCACGATCTCAAGAGGCCCCTGATGCGATTTCACCGCCTCAAACGCCGCCATGATCTCCATGCGCTGGTTCGTGGACTGCGCTTCTCCCCCACTGGCAAAGCCACCGTCGACAACCGCCCATGCCCAACCACCAGGGCCAGGGTTACCGCTGCACGCACCATCGGTGAACACGACTGTTGTCACCGTTCCAGCGTCCCACAGGTCAGAGGGAACAACCGACATCCACGATTCACGAAAAAATCAACCGGGCTACCTGCCGGTAACCAGTTTCGTGTGGGCATCATGGTGGAACGCAATTTCTGAAAGGCGCCTCGTGGAACTTGATCAGTTCGTCAGCCAACTTCCCGACTCCGACCCCGGAGAAACGGTTGAGTGGCTCGATTCTCTCGATGCTGTCATTAACACCGCCGGTAAGACTCGCGCTCGCTACTTGGTATCGCGGCTCACCGAGCGGGCGCGCGAATTGCAGATCGGCACACCAGCAGAGGTCTCAACGCCGTACATCAACACAATTCCCGTTGAAGAACAGCCGTGGTTTCCCGGCGATGAGGAGATCGAAAAGCGCATTCGTCAATACTTGCGCTGGAACGCAGCGATGACCGTCATCTACGCCAACAAAAATGCTGACGGCATTGGTGGACATCTTTCTTCCTACGCGTCATCCGCAATGCTGCTTGAAGTTGGCTTCAATCACTTCTTCCGCGGCCGTTCAGGAACGCTGGTCGGCGATCACGTTTACCTGCAGGGTCACGCCGCTCCCGGCATTTATGCGCGCGCCTACCTCGAAGGTCGACTGAGCGAAGAGGAAATGTCGAAGTTCCGCCGGGAAATCGGGGGCGGAGGACTTTCGAGTTACCCGCACCCGTGGCTCATGCCCGAGTTCTGGGAGTTCCCAACCGTTTCGATGGGACTCGGTCCGCTCAATTCGATTTATCAGGCCCGATTCAGCAAGTACCTCCTCAACCGCCAGATCGACGACACAAGCGCAACAAAGGTGTGGTGTTTCCTTGGCGATGGTGAAACCGACGAACCCGAAACGCTCGGATCGATTTCGCTTGCCGCCCGAGAGCAACTCGACAATCTCATTTGGGTCGTGAACTGCAATCTGCAGCGACTCGATGGCCCCGTCCGCGGCAACGGCAAAATCATTCAGGAACTTGAATCTGTGTTCCGTGGCGCGGGCTGGAACGTCATCAAAGTTGTTTGGGGAGCGGGGTGGGACGAACTTTTATCGCGTGATGTCGATGGCGTCTTGTTGTCCAAGATGAACTCAACCCCAGATGGCGAGTGGCAGCGTTACGCCATCGAAAGCGGTGCCTATATCCGCGAGCATTTCTTCGGACCCGATCCACGCTTGCGCAAGCTCGTTGAGCACCTTTCCGATGATCAGTTACGAGCACTTCCTCGCGGTGGCCACGATTACAAGAAGGTGTACGCCGCGTATAAGTCAGCGGTAGAAACGAAGGGGGTGCCAACAGTCATCCTCGCCAAAACCGTGAAGGGTTGGGCACTTGGGTCGACCGTCGAGGGCCGCAACGCAACCCATTCGATCAAGAAGCTCAGCCATGAAGAGATTCTCGGATTCCGGGATCGACTTCAGCTCACTGAACAAATTCCGGAATCGGCGATTGACAGCGAGGTACCACCTCTCTATCGACCACCCGCGGACTCACCAGAAGCGACGTATCTCGCTCAGCGCCGTGAAGCACTCGACGGATTTGTCCCAAGTCGTTCGCTGCAGATCCGTCGCCCACTCGAACTCCCCGATCCTTCTGTCTATGCAGAATTCGCGAAGGGCTCTGGCACGCAAGCGGTTTCCACAACAATGGCGTTCACACGTCTATTGCGCAGTTTGTGCCGCTCAGAAAACTTTGGCCCCCGCGTCGTACCAATCATTCCCGACGAGGCACGGACCTTCGGCATGGAGGTTCTGTTCCGCGAACTTGGCATTTACGCCTCCCAAGGTCAGCTCTACGAACCTGTCGACCACGAGTTGCTTATCTCCTATGTGGAGTCCAAAAGCGGGCAGCTCCTCGAAGAAGGAATCACCGAAGCCGGATCGTTAGCGAGCTTCACCGCTGCCGGAACGAGTTATGCAACACGCGGCGTTCCAATGGTTCCGTTCTTCACCTTGTATTCGATGTTCGGATTCCAACGAGTGGGCGATCTCATCTGGGCCGCTGCCGACGCTCAGACCAAAGGTTTCATCATCGGCGCAACTGCCGGGCGCACAACGTTGCTCGGTGAAGGTCTCCAACATCAGGACGGCCACAGTCTTGTGCTCGCGTCCACCGTGCCTACATGTCAGGTGTACGACTCTGCGTTTGCCTACGAACTCGCTGCAGTCATTGAGAACGGACTTCAGCGCATGTACGGCGGCGCCGACGGTGCTGGCGAAGGCGTGTTCTATTACCTGACCGCGTACAACGAGAATCAGGTCATGCCTCCCCGTCCGGACCATGTCACCGACGCCGACATTATGAGCGGCCTTTACAAGTGGGCCGGCGCACCAGAAGGTTGCGAGGCGAAAGCAACGATCGTGTTTTCCGGCACGATGAATCAAGGCGCTCGCGATGCCCAGGCTGCGCTCGCCGCGCGCGGAATCGGCGCCGAACTCTGGAGTGCAACTTCCTACAAGCGGATTCGAGAAGACGCTCTCGAAGTCGAACGCTGGAACCGACTTCACCCAACCGACGCGCCACGATCGGCACAAGTCACCCAACAGCTCGGTGCCGCCCCCGGCCCGATTGTCGCTGTCACCGACTTCATGAAGTCCATTCCCGATCAAATTGCTCCATACGTTCCGAAGCGTTTCGTCTCACTCGGCACCGACGGATTCGGTCGCTCCGATACTCGCGAAGCGTTGCGACGATTCTTCGAAATCGACGCTGCACATATTGAAATCGCTGTGCTTTCAGCGCTCGCCGCCGACGGAGTTATCGATGCATCAGTTGTTGCTTCGGCGATTTCTGATCACGGCATCGATCCCGATGCGCCCAACCCGCTTTTGAGTTAGTTCAACTTGCGCGTTCAGCAGCCGCAGCAGCGCGCTGTCGGTCGAGCCAGCCGAGCAGCACAGCAACCGCGCGCGGATCATGGCGCAACTGGTGCGCACCGCCCTCGATGATTCGGAGGTCGGCGCTTCCGTGCGCGTCGGCGAGCACTCGTGCGTCGTACACCGGAACGGTGTCGTCTTCCGAGCCATGCATGATCAGTGCTGGGCGAGGCGCAACCGAACGAATCGCTGCGACTGCGCGCACATCGCGGATTTCCTTTGACCATTCGTCGAAGTTCGATGGGAAGGAAGACGAACGAATGATTCCCGTCGCGCGTGCATGCTGCAGCAGTAACCGCGGATGATTCGCCCAATCGTCAAAGTCCGCAGGTGATCCCATAGCGGCGACACCGCGGATTTCGGGATCAAGGGCAGCAGCAGAAATCGAAAGTGATCCGCCCGTTCCGTATCCGGCGGCCCATACGCCGTGCACACCTTCAACGGTGCGTAGATAGGCGGCCGCTGCAAGAAGATCGTCTCGCCATCCACGCAAAGAGAAGTTGCCTCCAGAATCGCCAGCACCACGGAAGTTAAAGACCAACACCATCCAACCCATTTCGGTGGCGATGCGCTCGGCGAGTTCAGGGAACGATCGAGCCGAAAGTGCGCCACCCTGATTCAGATTGGGAAAGCCATGACAGATCAGAAGCCCAGGCACTGAGGTACCGGGCGCGATTCGCGGACGGGCGAGATGTCCAGCAAGTTCGATGTCACCTGACCGAAAGAGTTTCTCCACGGTCAGAGACAATCAGGCTTCTGCGTCAACGAGACCGCTGCCGTTGCCCTTGTAGGGCTTGTAGCAACGGTTGCGTGCTTCATCGACCGTGTCTGGCCCGAAGCAAATGAACGTCTCGGCTTCCATCAGTTCTTCGATGATGGAGGGCTCGTCGATGTTGTCGACGTCGTAGACGACCTGCGTGCGCTTGTCGCCCACCCAACGGTTGTGTTCGAACTTCGTTGGACGATGCATGGCGTCATCGTAGACGGCGGAGAACCACCGCCCGCTCTTTTGCCAGCGATTACTTGCCGGTTGGGTCCTCGGGCATCGGAAGCTGAGTGCCAATCGCCCCAATTGCCTCGAGGTACTTTTCGTTGCCCTCGATCACCTGCACCACTGTCACATCTTCAACATCAAGGCCAGCGTCGGTTGCGCGACCGATCACGAACGCCAATGCGTCGTCTTCAGCAGCCATGAGTGGCCCACTAGCAACGTTCTCGACGCCCTGAGCCCGGGCGACACCCAATTCTTCGAGATAGTCGAGATGCCATTGCAGGAGTTGCGCGAGTTCGTCGTAGGTCAACTGCGCTGTGACATCGTCCGGTAGACGATCAGCAACGAAGTCAACCGCTTCAGCTCGGTCATAGACCGCCGGACGAGGCTGCTCAGCAAGTTGGCCTGCGAGGCGTCCAACGGCAACAAGTCCGATGGCCACCACCGCAAGCGCGGAGAGGACAATGAAGACGACGATCATGATCGGCTCGTCGCTGTAGACAGCGGATCAGATGCCGATGCGCTGAGCAAGAAGCTCACGGTGATAGGTGGGATCACCAAAGAGAAGTTCTGAAGACTTCGCACGCTTGAAGTACATGTGTGCCGGGTGTTCCCAGGTGAAACCAATGCCACCGTGGATCTGAATGTTCTCGGCAGATGCATGGAAATACGCATCGGAGCAGTAGGCCTTCGCAAGCGACGCAACCGCAGGCAGTTCGTCATTGAGTTCTGATGCACACCAGCCGGCGTAGTACGCAGCGGACTTGGCAGACTCAACCTCGAGCAGCATGTCGGCGCACTTGTGCTTGATGGCCTGGAACGAACCGATGGGACGACCGAACTGCACGCGATCCTTGGCGTACTGCACTGCCATGTCGAGACACATCTGAGCGCCACCGACCTGCTCGGCGGCAAGACCCACAGCAGCAAGGTCAAGAACGGTGGAGAGAACGTTCCAGCCAGCGCCGTCGGCACCGACAAGGGTTCCTTCGACGTTGCTGAATTCGAGCTTCGCCTGCTTGCGGGTCTGGTCCATGGTGGCCAGCGCGGTGCGGGTAAGGCCAGCAGCATCGCCAGAGACAGAGAAGAGGCTCACACCAGCTGCGGTGCGGGCGGCAACGATGATCACGTTCGCGGTGTGGCCGTCGATGACGTAGGACTTGGTGCCACTGATCTTCCAGGTTCCGCCATCGTTGGTAGCGGTTGCTTCGATACCTGATTCGTCCCAGCGACCGTTCGGTTCGGTGAAGGCAACGGTGGCGATGGTTTCACCCGACGCGATACCCGGAAGGATCGCGGCCTTTGCGGCATCGTCACCAGACTGCATCACGGTGTTGGCAGCAAGAACAACAGAGGAGAAGTACGGCGCGCACAGAAGCGAACGGCCCATCTCTTCGAGAACAACGATGAGTTCGACGTAGCCATAACCCTGGCCACCGAACTCTTCGGGAATGGTGAGGCTCTGTAGGCCGAGCTGCTCGGCCATCTGTGCCCACACGTCGGGGTCGTACCCGCGCTCGGTTTCCATCTGCTCACGGACGTCAGCCTCGGAAGACTTTGCTTCAAGGAATTGACGAACGATGTTGCGAAGCTCTTCCTGCTCCTCAGAGAAGGCAAAGTTCATGGTGGTGGCCTCCGGTCGCGAACGGGGGTCGGTCCCCCGCCGGTTGACGTGTGCGACAACTGCCGCAAGGGGTAGTTCTAGCCGACACAAGGGGCGTGCGGCACATCTCTGGCCCGATTCGTTTCAGTCAGGGAACAAGGATCGCCTTGCCTGCTAACCGGCGCTCCTCAAGGTCAGTCAGCGCTCGAGCGGCCTCGGCCAACGGATAGGCCACTGGTTCGACAGGATTCAGCCTGCCCTTCGTGATTTCCGCCAGCACCTCGGCTGTTAGTTCCTCGTTGCGCTCGCCATTACGCAGGGCCCAGCCACCCCAGTCGACGCCGATGACCCTGCGGTTGCGCAGCAGAATCTGATTCGCCGGAAGGCTCGGGATTCCGGCCACAAACCCGATAACCAGGTAGGCCCCGTTGTCGCCTAGAGCTCGGAGACATGTCGCACCGAGGTCGCCGCCAACCGGGTCATAAAGCACGTCGACAGAGCCGCCGCCAAGTTCCTTCGCCCGTTCCTTCACGTCCTCTGTTGTCGAATCAATGACCGCTTCGGCGCCGCGTGAACGAGCGAGTTCACGCTTTTCCTCGGTGGACGCAACAGCGATGACGCGCATCCCAAGCATGGAACCGATATCGACCGCCGCAAGACCGACGCCACTTCCCGCACCAAGCACTAGGAGACTTTGCCCGCTCTGCACCTGCGCGCGTTCTCGGAGTGCAAACCAGCCAGTAAGATAGCTCTGCGTAAACGTCGCTGCTTGCCCGTCGGTGATCGAATCCGAAAGCAGCACCGTGCGCGCTTCGCCAACAACAACTTCACTGACATACCCGCCAAGACCAACGTTCACAAAGACGCGGTCGTCAATCGAACGAGTCGTGACGTCAGAGCCAATTTCAACGACTCGACCCACAACCTCCATGCCCGGAACGAATGGAACCGGAGGCTTGATCTGATATTTGCCTTGGACGAAAAGCCCATCGACGAAATTGACTCCGCACGCGGTGACGACAACTCGAACATCTCCCGGACCCACCGCAGCGCTTTCACGTTCAACCAGTCGAAGGTCGCCTACCGGCCCAAATTGCTCGCAAACGATTGCTTTCATGGCCGAATGGTAGCCCTCCAAGTCCAATCTCCTGCGAGACTGTGGTCATGACGCTTCTGCTCGCTGAGACCGGATACGAAGTCCATGCCGTTGTGGTCGGCCCGATGGACAACAACGTCTTTGTCATTCGTTGCACCGAGACCGGCGATGGCGTTTTGATCGACGCGGCGAATGAACACGAACGCCTGCTTGAACTCTGCAGCGCACTCGGCGTACGCCGGGTGATCGAAACCCACGGTCACTGGGATCACATCCAGGCTGTTCCTGCTGTGCGCGATGCCGGTTACGACGTTGCCGTTACCGCTGCCGATTCCGAAATGCTCGAGGCCTACGACAGCATTTTGGAAGATGACAACGTGATCGAAGTCGGGCGCCTTCGACTTCGCACGATCGCAACGCCGGGCCACACACGCGGTTCGATGTGCTTTGCCCTCGAGGACAGTCCGTTGCTGTTCTCGGGCGACACCTTGTTCCCCGGCGGCCCCGGAAACACCTCGTTCGAAGGCGGAGATTTCGCCACGATTATCGACTCGCTCGATCAGCGCCTCTTCACCTATTCCGCCGACACCATCGTCCTTCCCGGCCACGGCAACTGGACCACCATCGGCTCCGAACGACCCCATCTGCAGGAATGGGTCGACCGGGGCTGGTAGTCCTCTGCGCTGGGGTCAGTAATTTCTCCTACGGCGGTAGTGCGAATCCCCCCGTGGCTCTAGACTGCCGATATGTCCCCCCTCTTCACCATCGAGGATCTTCACGTCTCTACCGCAGGTGAGAATCCGGTCGAGATCCTGCGTGGCGTCAACCTCGTCATCGGCGCAGGCGAGGTCCATGCGCTCATGGGCCCCAACGGTTCCGGCAAGTCGACCCTTGCATCTGCCCTTCTCGGAAGCCCTGAGTATCAGGTCACCTCGGGCCGCATTCTTTTTAAGGGCGACGACGTCACCGATTGGTCCACCGACGTGCGGGCCAAGGCCGGCATGTTCCTTGCTTTCCAGTACCCGCAGGAGATCCAGGGCGTTTCGGTTCTGAACTTCCTTCGTCAAGCCTGGTCGGCCCGTCGCGGCATCGACCTTTCCATGCTCGAATTGCGACTCGAGATCATGGATTGGATGACCAGACTCGACATGGATCCTTCGTTCGCCGACCGTTACCTCAATGAAGGTTTCTCCGGTGGCGAAAAGAAGCGCAACGAAATCCTCCAGATGGCAATTCTTCAGCCTGACATCGCCATCCTCGACGAAACCGATTCCGGCCTCGACATCGATGCATTGCGCATCGTCGCCAAAGGAGTACGCGAAGTGCTCGCCGCACGACCGGAACTCGGCATTCTCGCCATTACGCATTACCAACGACTTCTTGATGAGCTGAATCCTTCGTTCGTACATGTGCTCATCAACGGTCGCATCATTGAATCAGGTGGTCCCGAACTTTCTCGCAAGCTTGAAGCCGAGGGTTACGACGCATGGCTGTAAGCACCGACCCCCTCGATGGAACACGCTTGAAAGAGCAGTTCCCGCTGCTTTCTCGAGAGGTTCACGGCAAGCCGATTGTGTATCTCGATTCGGCGGCCACCTCGCAGAAGCCGCTGTCCGTTCTGGACGCGATGGACGACTACTACCGCACGATTAATTCCAACGTGCATCGTGGCGTCTACATGATTGCCGAAGAGGCCACGAACCGAACCGAAATGGCTCGAGCCCTTGTTCGCGATTTCATTGGCGCGCGTTCCTCGTCCGAAATCATCTTCACCAAAAACGCAACTGAAGCTCTCAACATGGTTGCGCAGAGTTGGGGACGAGCAAACCTTTCTGCCGGCGATGTCGTCGTGCTCAGCCATATGGAGCACCACGCCAACATCGTTCCGTGGCACATGCTCGTTGCCGAAATCGGCATTCAACTTCGTTGGATTCCGCTCGATACCGAAGGACGCCTCGATCTCACCGAGCTCGACACACTTCTTGATGGCGCCAAAGTTCTCTCTGTCACCGCTATGTCGAATGTGCTCGGAACAATGAACCCGGTACGCACACTTACTGACGCCGCTCGCAAAGCCGGCGCGATCAGCATCATCGACGGCTGCCAATCCGTGCCCCACAGCGCAACCAACGTCCAAGAACTTGGTGCCGACTTCCTTGCGTTCTCCGGACACAAGATGTGTGGCCCCACTGGTATCGGCGTTCTTTACGGACGCGAAGACCTCCTCGAGGCGATGCCACCGTTCCTTGGTGGCGGGGAAATGATTCGCGATGTTCGCCTCGACGGATTTACAACCAACGATCTGCCCTGGAAGTTCGAAGCAGGAACGCCAGCCATTGCTGAAATCATCGGGCTTGGCGCGGCGGTCGAATGGCTCAATAGCGTTGGCATGGACAACATCCGCGCTCACGAAATTTCACTTACCGAGTACACGATCTCGACGCTTCACCAGCGCTTTGGCGATCGCATCAACATTCACGGACCATCAAGCCCACTTGAGCGCGGCGGCGTCTTCAGTTTCGATTTCGACGGCCTGCACCCCCACGACATTTCTCAGGTTCTCGACCAGCACGCGGTCTGCGTTCGCGCCGGACACCATTGCGCCAAGCCCCTAATGAAACTGCTTGGAATTGGCGCTACCGCCCGCGCCTCGGTCTACGTCTACAACGACACCGCCGATATCGATGCTCTCGCCGACGCACTCGATGCAACTGGCGCGTTCTTCACCCTCTAGTCCCCTACGCTCACTTACACACCACGCACAGGGAGTGCCGCCAATGCCCGGCCTCGAAGACCTCTACCGAGAAATCATCCTCGATCACTACCGCAACCCGCGTAATCGCGGCGAACTCGAAACCCCTCCGGCACATCGCGTCGAAGGTTTCAATCCGCTTTGTGGCGATGAAATCGTGCTCTACCTCGACCTCGATGCCGATGGTCGCGTGGCCGACATTCGTATTTCCGGCCAAGGCTGTTCAATTAGTCAGTCATCAGCATCAATGATGTCGGCGGCGGTTAAGGGCAAGACCGTTGCTGAAATCGACGATCTCACCCGCGCCTTCAAAGCAATGATGTCGATTCATGAAAATTCACTCGAAGGGGCCGAGACAACCGAACCGATCGATGCACCCGATGTGAAACTTGGCGATCTCGAAGCGCTTCGGGGTGTGGTGAAGTTCCCGGTTCGAATCAAGTGCGCAACGCTTGCCTGGAACACTCTCGCTCAAGGCATCGAAGAATCTTCCGCCTGAAGCACTCGCTATTCGCTGAATCGCTTACGGAACGAACTCGTAACGAATCGGGCACGTATCAACATGATTGACCATCACCCTTGGTAGCCACTTCGTCTCACCAGTGAGTTCAAGGTTTCGGGTGTGAACGGCAATGGCTAAAGCCGTTTCTTGCAGTTCGGCGCGAGCCAAGGCCTGCCCAAGGCAGAAGTGTGGCCCCATGCTGAACGTAAATGACCACATGGTGGGATCACGAGTGATGTCGAAACGATCCGGGTCCTCATAGCGAAGCGGGTCTCGGTTTGGGCCGCCAATGATCGTGGTGACTGCTTCGCCTGCCTCGAACTGCAGCCCAGCAAGTTCCGTCGCCTTTGTCGTCTTATTTCCCGATGCGTAGAAGCCAGGCCGATAGCGCAGGACCTCTTCGACCGCCCCGCGAACTAATTCATCGGGATTCGATCGGAGAAGTTCGAGTTGGTCTGGACGTCGAGCGAACTCGAGAAACATCGAAGTCATCACGCTCGACGTCGTTTCGATCGCTCCAGCGAAGATATTGGTGAACAGAACAATGAGTTCTTCATTGCTAAGCCGGTCGCCGTTCTCTTCTGCCTCGATCAAACGGGTGAGGAGATCGTCTCGAGGTTCTGCTCTACGACTTTCAACGAGTTGACCTACGAACTCCATCGCTGCGGCAAATGTTGCATTCGCGCGATCGCGAATTTCCTGAGTGACGTTGGGGCCAAACGCGTCGCCACCGCCGCCTTGCATCTTCTGGCCAACCTCGGCTGCTTCTGCCGGCGAGATTTCAAGAAATGAGGCAATGGAAAGAAACGGAACGATCCGAATCTGTTGGCGCACATCGAATTCACCAGTATCGGCATGACGCTCAAGGAGGTCCCGCACATGCTGACGAACAACCGGGCGCACTTTGTCGGCCGACTTCGGAGTGAGCGCCCGATTCACTACACCGCGCAACCGACGATGGTCCTCGCCATTCAGCGCCCCGATCGAATACCGGCGCCACTCATAGAGCGGATCACCCGGCTTGAACCCCCGAGCCTCGATGTACTCGAGTCCCTCGTTGATGAACTCAGGTCGCTTCTTAATTTCTTCGGCATCGTCCCAGCGCAGGATCGCTTTGATCCCTTCTGGCGTCACCGCCGTGCGATGGTTCTCCCGCAGTTCAGCAAGGATCGGGTACGGATCAGCCCAATAGCCATCCTCATCGAGTGGAACGACGGGAAGGTTGGACGCCATGGCGCCGATCCTGTCAGATACTGACCACTCCGTCGATGCCCTTTGCCAAAGCGAAGCATCGTTCGGTTGGTCCACCGCTGTCATGACTCGTGATATCGATCACGACGCTGTTCCAAACATTGGACCAATTGGGGTGATGATCGAGTTGTTCGGCAATCGGAGCAACTCGGTTCATGAACGCCCACGCCTCAGCGAAGTTGGCGTAAGTAAATTCGCGGTGAAGATGTCCGTTGACCATTTCCCACTCGGGAACGCTCGCCAATCGGTCGGCGACCTCTTCAGGCGCTAGAACCCGATCGCGTGGGCTCATGCGAACGGGTCGGCAAAGGGATCAGCAAATGGATCGGCCACAGCTGTCGCCGGGGTTTCTTCCTCAACCCACTCGGCATAACCGGTGCGTTCGAGTTCATCAGCAAGTTCTGGTCCGCCAGCCGCAACAATGCGACCTTGTGCAAGCACATGCACAACATCGGGCTTGAGCTCTTCAAGCAGGCGTGAGTAATGGGTAATTGCAAGAACACCAAGATCGAACTCGGTCGTGGCCGCTTCAACGCGACGCGAACACGCACGAAGCGCATCAACGTCGAGGCCTGAATCAAGCTCATCAAGAATGGCAAATTTCGGGCGCAACACTGCGAGCTGCATCGTTTCATTGCGCTTCTTCTCGCCACCGGAGAGATCAACATTGACGGGTCGGTCAAGAAGGCGAGTCGCCAATCCAATGCGCTCGGCTTCCCCAGCAACAGTTGCGTGAACTACCGACGCGTCGCGACCCTGCGCCGAAAGCGCTTCGGTAAGGAGTTCTTCAAGGCTTACGCCAGGAACCTCGACCGGGTACTGCATGGCCAAGAACAGACCAGCCTTGGCCCGCTCGTAAGTCGGGAGCGAAAGCAGATCGACCCCATCGATCGTCACCGAGCCACCGGTCACGGTGTAACCAGGCTTGCCCATGAGTACATGTGAAAGCGTTGACTTACCTGCACCATTCGGGCCCATCACCGCATGGACCTCCCCGGACTTCACGACGAGATCAACGCCATTAAGGATCTGGCGACCTGCAACTTCAGCCATGAGGCCTTGAATTCGAAGTTCACCCATGTCAGTCGATCTCCACATACACGTCGGCGTCGTCGATACGCACGACATAGGTCGGAACGGCCTTCGTTGCGGGAAGCGAGTTCGGGATACCCGTTTCGAGCGAGAAGCAACTGCCGTGTTTCGGGCATTCAAGCTCGCATGTCTTGGCGTGTACTTCACCCTCGGAGAGTGAGACGTCGAGATGAGTGCAGCGATCACCAATTGCATAGAACGCGCCGCCGATGTGGGCGAGAGCGATACGCACAGAACCAAAATCGAAACGTCGAACCTCGCCATCGGGAACATCTTGGACGGAACAAACCCGTTCGAGTGTCATGAGTTCACTCCTGCATCAAGTCGTTCATCAATTGCGGCCGCAATCAGCGGCACTGCAGCAGCGACCGGGAACTCCTCAAGAACTTCGTCGAAGAATCCGGCAACAATCAATCGCTCGGCGATTTCGGTCGGTACGCCACGACTTTCGAGATAAAAGACCTGTTCCTCGTCAACGGGACCAACCGTGGATGCGTGGCTGCACTTCACATCATTAGTTTCAATTTCCAGATTCGGCACTGACTCCGCCCAAGCAGTGTCAGAAAGTTTCAAATTGCGATTGGTCTGGAAAGCGTTCGTGCCCCGTGCGTCTTTTTCCACACGAATGAGACCGGTGTAGATCGAACGTGACTGCCCGCCAACGGCACCCTTGAACAGAAGGTTGGAGTTCGTATCAGGCGCCGCATGATGCTGAAAGGTGCGGAAATCAAGCGTTTGTGAACCAGTGCCGAAGTACACGGCGCTGAGATTGCCCGTTGCGCCGCGGCCGAGGAGTTCACAATCAGTACGCATACGGCCGTAGTCGCACCCAAGTCCGGCATGTGATGCAGTCAGCGTTCCGTCATTGAGAACTCGACTGACCTGCGAAGCGATCTGCCACACCCGCGGACCTCGCAACTGCACGTTGCCGTAGGAAAGGCGACCAGCGCGATCAACATCGAGTTCAACGAGCGGAGAAACGAATGCTGCGACGTCAGCCGAACCATGCCAGTCGAGAACGCGCACATCGGCATCGGCACCGACCCGGACGACAAGGCGGGGGTAAACCGCCGAACCATCGATATCGATCCAATCGATAATGGCGATCGGTGCTTCGACGGTGACACCGGCGGGCACATGAACGAGCACGCCATCGAGGAAGTTGGCATCGTTGAGGCGTCCAAACACGTCGGGACCGCCATCGGCAACAACGCCGAGCGAATTCTGCGCATCGGGGCCGTCAACAAGCGAGCCGACATACACACCCTTTGCACTGAGGGCCTCGTCGAGTCGAGATGCAACAACTGCGCCGTTGCGAACAACTACCGCTCCGGAGAGATGCCCGAGTGATTCAAGGAGCGCTGACGCTTCAGCGGGAACGCCTTCGGATCGGTCGCTCACGATGGCCCACTGGTTCAGATCAACGTCGGCAACGCGGCTGTAGCGCCAGACCTCTTCTTCGGAAGAAGGCATGGCGAACTGGTCGGTCTGGACGGCCGCGGAACGTCTATCTACAAGCCATTGGGGGGAAGACACGGGAATAATCCTACCCGCATAGGAGAAATTACGGCCAGTTTAGGAACGCCGGAATTTCCGCTTCAGTCGACCTATCCGGCTATTGGCTTTTTTCTGTTCGATCTCTAGATCAGCAAGGACCTGAGGGCCAATAGCGTTCACGATGTCTTCGGCCGCATCGAGCAGTTCGGCAATGCCCTCTGCTTCAGGCTCTGGTGGCGTCGGAGAAATAATCAACGAACCGTGGTGCCAGTCAACGTCCACCAGCCGTCGCTCGTAACTCGGACAGTTCGCTGGACAGCGCCAAGGTGCTTCGGGGGCTAAATCAAGGTTGCACTTCCGCACCGTTTCACCATTGGCGTAGCTACGGCTTTCGAACTGCTTACATTCCTCACGCATCGGCATGGCGACAGTGTTTCATTCGAGCGTCAGGAATCCAACGCGAGGCCGAGATCGGGCTTCCGAGAAAGTCGCCAGCGAGCTGCGGCCACAACCGCCGTAGCTCCGAGAGCAGCAGCCAGCAAAGTGCACACGAGGCTCACCGCAGTCACCGAATCATCAAGCAACAACACGCCGCCAAGCGCAGTGAACAGAACGTTGATCTGTGAGCTGGCTGCAACCGCGGTCACTCCAGCGGCTGGCAGCGCCGCTGTTCGTAAGACGCGTCCGACCGTGCCGAACAATGCAACCGCTAGAGCCGCGCCGAGCGCTCCCCAGATTGTCCACGGCTGCTGGAATGCCCCGAACATCAACCCAAGCGGCAACAAGATGATCGATCCACTGATCATCGTTGACGACACAATCGCCGTGGGATTGAGGCCATCTTCAACTGCGAGTTCAGAGGTACGAAGTCCGACTACCTCAACAGCGATAAACCCAACCGCAATCGCGGCACCTGCCCAGGTCACCGCGTTGACTCCTTCGTCCCCGGCGGCGACCGTCAGCCCGATAACGGCGGCAAGTGATGAACCGAGTGCCGCAAACGTTGAGAACCTTCCGGCTCGATCACGAACTAGCAATGCAACTGCCGGGGTGCACGCGAGCGCGAGTCCAGCAAGCGGCCCGTCCAACGTCCGAAACATCGTCCCGGCCGCAACAAGCCCAACTACCTGAATGGCGACTGCAATTCGACCCGAACGGACGCGAAGCGGATCGAGCCAAGACCCGGCACGCTGACCGCGAGCAATCGCCACCGCAACGAGCGCGCCTAAAGCAACACGGAATCCGACAATGGCAATTGCCGGACCGCTGCCATAGCGCCAAGCGATATTGCAGCCTGCGAAAAGAACCGACGAAATCAGCACGTCTGCAACAGCGCGATGCTCGCGCCGCTCAATCAGATGTTTCTCATTCGCGTCGATGACGTGAGCGTACGGCAGCCGAACTAGCCGACTGAACCTTCCATCTGCAGTTCGATGAGACGGCTCCACTCCACCGCATATTCCATCGGCAGTGTGCGAGTGATCGGTTCAATGAAACCGTTCACAACCATGCCCATGGCCTGTTCAGAAGAAAGACCACGGCTCATGAGATAGAAGAGTTGTTCGTCGGCCACCTTGGAGACTGTTGCCTCGTGGCCGATGACGGCATCGCCCGAACCGATTTCCATATACGGGAACGTGTCGGAGATGGAATCGTCGTCGAGAATGAGTGCATCGCACTGCACGTGACTCTTGCAACCGTAGGCATCGTCTTCGACTCGGATCAGGCCGCGGTACGAGGTGCGACCACCATCTTTGGAGATCGACTTCGAAACGATCTTCGAGGTGGTCTCGGGTGCAGCGTGCACCATCTTCGATCCAGTGTCTTGATGCTGACCGGGGCCGGCATAGGCAACTGACAGAACCTCGCCCGAGGCCTTGGGGCCAACGAGCCACACCGCTGGGTACTTCATGGTGAGACGGGAACCAATGTTTCCGTCGATCCATTCCATATGACCCTCGGCTTCAACTCGAGCACGCTTGGTGACGAGGTTGAACACGTTGTTCGACCAATTCTGAATAGTCGTGTACGTCACGCGAGCGCTGGGCTTGACGATGATTTCAACGACTGCTGAATGCAGCGAGTCGGAGGTGTACACCGGAGCCGAGCATCCTTCGATGTAATGAACCTGGCTGCCTTCGTCGGCGATGATCAGCGTGCGTTCGAACTGACCCATGTTCTCCGCATTGATGCGGAAGTACGCCTGAAGCGGCATTTCGACCGAAACACCCGGTGGGACATAGATGAACGAGCCACCAGACCAAACTGCGGAGTTGAGTGCAGAGAACTTGTTGTCGTTCGACGGAATCACGGTGCCGAAGTAGGCACGAACGATTTCGGGATGCTCGCGAAGTGCAGTGTCCATGTCGGTGAAGATGACGCCTTGGGCTTCAAGATCTTCGCGGTTCTTGTGGTACACAACTTCGGATTCGTACTGCGCGGTAACGCCGGCGAGGTACTTACGTTCGGCTTCGGGAATTCCGAGCTTCTCGTAGGTTTCCTTCACTGAATCGGGAAGTTCGTCCCACGCATCGACCTGATGATCAGTCGGCTTGATGTAATAAAAAATGTCATCGAAGAAAATCTCTGACATGTCGCCGCCCCAATTGGGCATCGGACGCTTGAGGAATTGTGCGTAGGACTTGAGGCGGTAATCGCGCATCCAGTCGGGCTCGCCCTTCATCCACGACATCTCTTTAATGATGTTTTCGTCGAGGCCACGTTTGGGCTTAAAGACGTAATCCTCAGCGTCGCTCCAGCCGAGTTTGTACCGGCCGAGGTCAAGATCAAGTTCGGTGCTGGCCATCAGGGGGCTCCAGGAGGATGGTCGAAATAATTTCTCCTATGGCGATAGTAACAAATACCCCGACCCAATCAACCCTCTAAGGGCACATTCCCTTGCGAGTGCCCAGAATCACTCAAAGAGGCGAATGCTGCTCGCAGTCGATGGAACCCTTCATCGAGCCCAACGGTCGGCTCCCATCCGAGGATCCTTCTGGTCTCGCGCTGGTCAAACCAGTGGGCCACCGAAAGTTGCCGAGCAGCAAAGTGTGTGAGCGGAGGCTCTGACCCCGGCCAGACCCGATCCATCAGCGAACCGAGGAGACCGGCCACGGGGGCGGGCACGGACCTCGGCATTCGTTGAACACCGGCAGCTTCAAGGATGGATGAGACCAGGTCGCGAAGCGGCCTCGGTTCCCCACCGGTGATGACGAGCGGCAACGTCGTGGCCTCGTCGCCGGCAACGCAGTGGTCGAGTCCGGCGAGGATTCCCTCGGCTGCATCATCGAGATAGGTGGTGTCGACAAGCGCTCGACCCCCGTCGGGCAGAACCAACTTCCCCGAGCGCGCACGATCGACGATTCGGCCGATGAGTTGTGTGTCACCCGGACCCCACACCAAGTGCGGGCGAAGAATCACGGTGGGAATTGTTGATTCCGAACGCACAACATTCTCGGCGAGAGCTTTTGATCGGGCGTAGCCATCGCGGCCGGAATAATCGGCGGCAAGCGCCCCTAGTCCAACACTTGCCTGATCATGGAACGCCACCGATGGGCTCGAGATGTACACAAAGCGACCACCGGCGACCGCCGCACTTAATGCATTGCGAGTTCCGTCGACGTTGATCGCCAGCATGTCCGCCCACGGCGCTTTCGGCGCAACGAGCGCGGCGAGATGAACCACAGCGTCGACGCCGTCGGCGGCCGCCGCCAACTTGGCACGATCTCGGATGTCTCCGAGAACATCAACAGCTTTTGAACCCGATGCACTTCGCTGGAAGCAGGACACATCGTCACCTCGAGCGACAAGAAGGTTTGCCACTGTCCGGCCCAGAAGACTTGATCCCCCGGTGACAAGAACCTTCATCGTCCCGCCAGGAATTCTGATGCCGAGGCTGCAAGAACCTCGCGTTTGACCTTCGACTGATGCCTGATGTCGACGGGAAGTTCGCCTTCCAGCACTGCGGCTATCTCGAATGATGAGCAGTGGCGAACTCGTGAGGTAGTGCGGGCATCTGCCAGTCGCAGTTTTCCTTCGGCCTGAACCACGACCGCAATCACCTGCGTACCGACAGGGCCAACTCCCACCGCAGCGACCTGACGGCCAAGTTCGGTTGAGACCGGATCTTCAACGAGTACGCATGGCACCGTTTGCCTTACCAGATACAAAGCGTGTTGCACCCGACCCAGTTGATGGAGCACACCAGAGGCATCAATAAGACCGAGGTCACCAGTGCGATGGAAACGTCGACCGTCGAGCATGAATTCCGAGTGCTGTTCGGTTCCCCACTGCTGGTCATATCCATCGAACATCCAGGGTGCGTGCACTGCGAGTTCGCCCCACTCGCCGTTCGGCAGCGACTGTCGGGCTGACTCATCGAGTGAGAGCACTATGACCTCAGCGCCAGCAAGTGGCTTCCCAGTGTTGGATCCATCGACGACTGATGTTGTCGCGCCAACCCCATCGGTAATGGGCATTGCTTCGGTCATCCCCCATGGCGATCGAACGTCGGCACCTGTCACCGCCGCAATTGATGAGGCCAATTGGGTGGAAATGGGAGCACCCGCAAGCATCACAAGGCGAAGTTCAATCGCTCGTCCATTAGCGGTGTCGACGATGCGACGAGCGGACGCCGGCGAAAGCCATGCAACATCCACTCGCGATGACTTGATGACCTGAGCGAAACGGTCGAAATCGAGTTCGGCGGGCTTCGTGACATCGATGTCGGGCAGTACACATGGCACACCAAGTGCAGGACCCAACAAAATGAACGGTGCAAACGAGGTGAGGAAACCTTGCTCTGCCGACATTGTGAACGATTCAACAATGACATCTCGTTGCGCGGCCAACGCACCATGCCGATAACGGACTGGCTTTGCCGGACCGGTCGAACCCGACGTATGCACAACTGCAGCTTCAAACTCAGGATGAAGTTTGGGAAGATCTACTGCGGTTGACGAACGATGTGTCGTTAATGAAATCGCATGCGGGAATCGACTGGTGCAGATCATTCGTGCGCCCGGAGTCCATCCCAACACTTTCGCAGCGGAGAGAGTTTTCGACGTTCCAAATACCCACTTCGGGTTTGCCCCCCGAAGCACCGTTCGAAGACCGCGCGCCCCCAGTCCACTATCGGCGACAACCAACACTCCACCGGCGAGCCACACTCCAAACGACGCCGCGAGGAGATCTGAACCAGGCGGCACGAGCATGGCGACTCGATCGCCAACCGAGAGGCCAGCCCGCACAAGCATGCGCGCTATGTCGGTGGCTTCATGGGCAAGCGACTTCCAAGAGACAGCGCCATTGCGATCGGTGAACGCTGCGTCGTCATCATTGGAACGAGACAACAATCCGCAGGTAATAGGGACGAACGAATCGCTGCTTGGCGAATTTCGGGCTGATTCCTCAACCACCGACTTGGGACCGAGCACGCTTTCAAGCCAGGTCGACGCGATTGCAGCCATCGGTTCGTCGAGCGGAACGAGATGCGCGGCCTGAGGGAATCGATGAACGTCGGCATGAGGGGCCCGCTGCAAGAGATCTGCCAAGAACCGATCGTGGAACACCCGATCTCGACCACCCCATACAAGCAAAAGCGGAACATCAAGATTCGAGAGGTTGTTCGCTGACTTCTGAAGTGCGTTCCACGACACGTCTTTTTCTGAGATCGGAATATCGGCCACGAAGTCGGCAACTGCTGTTCGACGTTCGGCCGATTGGTACGGAGCCCGGAGCGCTTCGCGATGCCGCTTCTCTGTCATCGCTGCGGTCCCATTCACAAAGACAGGACTGCGCCGACAGGAAAGATCAACAAACCGGCGAGCGGTTAAGATAAGCGGCGGCATCGGGGTGCGCTCAGGAAGCCCAACACCAGTGTTTCCAAGAATCACGGCCTGCACGCCGAGTGAAGACACTGCGCCAAGAGCAACTGGGCCACCCCAGTCGTGGGCGGCAAGAACCAGCGGACCTGATGTGTGCTGTTCGCAAAACGCAACGAGTTCTGCGACTCGGGTCTCGAGCGTGCGCAGTGTCGATCGTTCTGACCAACCCATACCGGTTTGATCGACAGCAATAACTCGCCAATCGGGGCTCAGAGTTTCCAGGAAGCCTTTCCAGAGGTAGCCCCAGGTTGGATTGCCGTGAACGCAAACGATGGTGCCGCGTTCACCAACACCGGTGTCGAGAATGCTCCATTCGACATCAACTGCATTGGGTCGCTCGATACGCACCATTCGGTGCCACGCTGGATCAATCCCCCACCGTTCCCAGTCAGTAGCGGACGGGGTGTTGATCGACAAGGTCGACTACCAGACCAGTTCGGCGACCGAACAGTTCAGGCCAGAACCGATACCCATCAGCAGAACACGATCGCCTGGAGACAGCCGATCAGCAGTTACGGACAACGTGTACGGAACCGCAGCGGGACCAATGTTTCCGAATTCGGGATAGGTAAGCGGTACTCGTGAGGTATCGATCGAAAGCAACTCACAAAGTTTTGTGGTGTGCACTGCCGACACCTGATGAAGGATGTAGGTGTCGCAGTTCGACCACTGCCAGCCATCGGCAAGCGCGTCATTAAACGTTGCTTCCGCCAGATCGAGACCCGACTCGAGTAACGCCGCAGTGTCAGTGCGCATCTCGTCAAGATCACCGACACAAAGGTCGTGATACTTCGTTGCTGCACGGGTGACTCCACCGAGGAACTGGTGTGAACCCGACCGCGGCCCACCCATCACCATTGCTGCTGCGCCCGAACCAAGGGTGAGCGAAGCGAACTGATCGAAGACATCGCCCACAGTCGAGGACGGGTCCTGCAAGCGAGCAATGGTCTGAGTCTGGGGTTGACGGCTTCCTTCGCCATCAACAATCAGCACAACCTTCACCTGACCCGCATCAATCATCGATGATGCAATCGTCATTGCGTTGATGAAGCCCAAGCATGCGTTGCCAAGGTCGAAGTTCATGGCGTTGGTTGAAAGCCCCAAACGGTTATGAACAGCGCAAGCGATGCTGGGTTCGAGGTGGTGCTTGCACACTGAGGTGGAAATCAGAAGGTCGACTTCACCCGGAGCGACCCCGGCCTGTTCAAGCGCAAGCGCACCGGCGCGCGCCGCAGCATCGTCGAATGTGACATCTTCGGGCCACCAACGGCGAGCCTTGATCCCCGCCACGGACTCGAGGAGCCCTGGTCGAACACCAAGTCGCTCATAGGTCTCAGCGAGTTGTTCGTCGATCCATGCCGAGGTGACGATCTCGGGAGCATTCACATGAGAGACCGACCACACATGGGATTTGCTGAACATAAACGGAGAACTCACCCGCTTAGCCTAGGGCCCGATCGGCCAGTCCAGATTCCGGTCAGCTCAATAGCGCTGGGGCAAGGCGTTGCCACGTCTCAAGAGGGATCGAAGTGCCGTCCGGAGGCAGCACTTGAATGCAGACATGATCGGCCCCCGCATCGTGATGCGCTTTGACCCGATCGGAAATTGCGGCTTCGTCGCCCCATGCCACGATCGCGTCCACCAGACGATCCGATCCTCCGTCAACAAAGTCTTCGTCGGTGAACCCGAATCGCTTCAAATTGTTTGTGTAGTTCGGAAGCGTGAGATACATCGCCATGTGCCCGCGTGCAATCTCGCGAGCCTTTGCCGGATCAGCTTCAAGAACCACTGCTTGTTCCGGGCATAGCCAACCTCGATCACCCATGACCTCACGGGCAAATGCGGTGTGCTCAACAGGAATGAAATAGGGGTGCGCACCCTGAGTCCGTTCAGCGGCAAGTTCCAGCATCTTTGGGCCAAGCGCAGCGAGAACCTTCTGAGGCGGCGCACTTGCAGGCGACGCTGTGAACAACCCGTTATCCATTGCATCGAGATAGGTCTTCATCGCTGAGAACGGCTTCGAATAGTCGTGACCACGAAGCCCAGACACCATGACCTCATGGCTCACCCCAAGACCGAGAAGGAAGCGGTCAGGGAAGGCCTCGGACACGGTGTTCCATGCGGAGTTCGCACACAGCGCATCGCGGGCGTAGATCGATGCGATACCGGTGGCGATCACCATCTTCTTCGTCCCAGCAAGAAGAAGCGTTGAGCTCACGAACGATTCACGTCCGATCATCTCCGGAATCCAAAGGGCTCCGTAACCGAGTTCCTCGATTTCCGCAGCCGTTTCCTGCGCCTGGGAGGAGGGAACGAGATCAAGTTGATAGGCCCACAGGCCAACGCGTCCGAGATTCATCCCCGCACCCTAGGCATCGACAGCCAATCAAGGCGAGGCCAGCCCTAGACTTGCGACGTGCTGACGAACCCCGTCGATTCGGCAAACCAGGGTCCTCCCCCGCCGCCCGCCGAAACGACGCGACTCCGTCGTGGCAAGACCGGTGTTTGGATTGCGGGCGGCGCTGCACTTGCTGGATGCGTTGCGGTTGGCGTTATCGACCCCAACACGACACAACTTCTCCCAGCATGCACGTTCAAGGCCACGACCGGTCTCGATTGCCCCGGATGCGGCATGACTCGCGGTCTCCACGCACTTTTAAACGGCGATGTGCTGCGCGCCCTCAGCCACAACCTTCTTCTAAGCGTCGTCCTCGTTACGTCAGTTGTTTGGTTCGGTTGGAACGCGATCGCACGACGAACCGGACGACGCGTGCTCCATTTTGAGTTCAAACGAACGACGTGGATCGCAATCGGTCTCGCGGTTGTCGCGTTTTGGGTGTTGCGCAATCTGCCGTGGTCACCGTTTAACTGGTTGGGCTCAGGCGCGTAAACCGCCGGTTGAGACTTCAGTCGATTCGACGCATCTGCGCTTTATAGAACTTCCCGCGTTCGGCATAATCACGAACAGCGATTTCTTGGATGAACGACTGATTCGGCCCAACCTCACGCAACTTTGCGGGAATTCCAAGCGCCATCATGCCGGTGGGGACTTCCATGCGGTTTGGAACAACGGCGTTAGAACCCACGAGCGAACCCGAACGAACTATCGCTTCGTGCAGCACAACCGAGCCGTTACCAACAAGCGAGTTACTTTCAATCGTGCAGCCCTCGAGATGAACGATGTGGCCAATCACGCAATCGTCACCAACAATCGTTGGTCGTGTCGGGATGCAGTGAATGACGGTTCCGTCTTGAATCGACGTACGTTCGCCAATACGAATTCCGCCATTGTCACCGCGCAGAACTGCGCATGGCCAAATCGTGCTGTCGGCACCGATCGTGACGTCGCCAATGACAACAGCCTCGGGGTGCACCCACGCGTCGGGATGAATTTCAGGAACCATGTCGCCCAACGCGTAAATGGCCATGACTTAGAACGCCACCCGACCATAGCCGCCGCGGAAGAAAACAAGTGCTCCGCCTTCGTGCTTCACGTCGAGATCGGTCACAGCACAAACGATGATGTCGTGATCGCCGCCGTCGAGGACTGAGTGAAGATCACAGTCGATGTAGGCAAGTACTCCGTTAATGAGCGGTGCACCGTTGCCCGAGTGCTTCCAGCCAATCTCGGAGAACTTGTCGTCTGCCTTTGAACCGAATACTCGGCTCACATCTTCCTGATCGTCAGCGAGGATGTTGACGCAGAACTTTCCGGCACCGCGCAACTTTCCCCAACTGGCCGAGGTTTTCGTCGCACTGAAGAGAACCAGCGCCGGATCAAGAGACAACGACGTAAATGAACCGATGGCCATACCTGCTGGGCCCTCGTCAGTCATCGCAGTAATCACTGCGACGCCAGTAGGGAAATGCCCAAGAACCTGTCGGTACTTGGCGCCATCGAATGCGCTGGTTTCAGAATTCTCGCTCACAAGGGCGAGATCCTAGGCGAGGGTGATGCTGAGGCCCTCGAACGCTGCAACGATCGAATCGACACCCATTGTGCGACCGGTTTCTCGCGCTCCGGCGAGGAGCTGATCGAGGGTTTCATCGTCGTGCGAGGGGTCGTGATGAAACAAAACCAACTGTCCGACTTCAGCAGCAGCAGCGACACGAACGGCGTAGTCAACAGTGCAGTGACCCCATGTCGGCTTCGACGCGAATTCTTCGGGTGTGTACTGCGCGTCGTGGATAAGAACATCGACACCACGACAAAGTTCGAGGACCGCAGGATCGATGGAAAATCCGTCAGCCGGTTGCTGATGATCGCTGACGTAGGCCACGGAGAAGCCATTGCGCTCAACTCGATAACCGAACGTCGTGTCCGTATGAGGAACTTCGAGCGCCGTCACTTTTGCTCCCGCTACTTCGTGAACACCTTCGGTAAGAGTGAAGAACGAAACGTCGCCGGGGAGATCTTGACGAGTAACTGGGAAAAACGGAGGACGCATCAAATCGTCGAATGCATCGGCGAATGCCACACCGTCATGGTCTGGCCCGTAGACCGAAAGTGTTGAACCAGATACCAGCAGCGGCTGACAGAAAGGAAGCCCTTGGACGTGATCCCAGTGAAGGTGTGTCACGAGTGCGTGCGCATGCAACTGCGCACCGGCACCTTGGTCGGCGCCGAAGTACCGGAGTCCGGTTCCGAGGTCAAGCAGGATCGGATCGCTATCGGCACTGCGCAGTACAACGCTCGCGGTATTGCCCCCGTAACGAGAGGTGCTCTCTCCAGCACATGGCGTCGACCCCCGAACTCCGTAAAACGTGATCTCCACTGTCCACCTCCTCCCCGAGTACCAATGGATGGAGAACGCTAGGACAAGGGTCCATTGATGTGAAGGGAGAGTGACATGTCTCACACCTCTGCCGGAATCTCGCTACCTTCGCACCATGCAGATCGACTCCATCACTGTTCCCACCAGCGAACTCACCTACGGCTGTCTCACCGCCGGCGATTCCGGCCCACTCGCCCTTTGTCTCCATGGATTTCCCGATACCGCCCATGGATGGCGCTACCTCCTACCCGCCCTCGCCGATGCCGGATACCGGGCTGTCGCCCCATTTATGCGGGGTTACGCGCCGACGTCGATCCCGGCTGATGGCCAGTTCCACGTCGCCACCCTCGCCCGCGATGCCACGGTTCTTCACGAAGCCCTGGGTGGCGACAGCGATGCGGTGATCATCGGCCACGACTGGGGCGCACTCGCGACCTACGGCGCAGCATCCTTTGCCCCTGACCGTTGGCGCCGAGTTGTCACCGCTGCAGTGCCACCAGCTTCGTCAATGGCGTCCGCGATGATGACCTACGACCAACTCAAACGCTCGTGGTACATGTTTTTCTTTCAGGTCGGTCTTTCCGACTTCGTCGTCTCGATGAACGATCTTGAATTCATCGAGCGACTGTGGGCTGACTGGTCACCTGGTCACGACGCGACGATTGACATGCAGCACATCCGAGAATCAGTCGGGAACCCCGAACATCTCACTGCAGCGCTCGGCTACTACCGCGCAACATGGGGAACTGAACCTGTGTCGGCTGACTACCAAGAAATTCAAGCCGTCCTCGGCACACCCCCACCGCAACCGACGCTCTACATCCACGGCCGTAACGACGGGTGTATCGGCGTGGAGTTCGCAGTGAATGCAGCAGTGGGACTCAGTGAAGGTTCACACGCAGCGATCATCGAAGACGCAGGGCACTTCACGCAAGTGGAGAAGCCCGAGGAATTCAATCGACTTGTGTTGGAGTTCATTCAGCCCTGAGATCAGGGAAGCGATAGTGCGCCATCGCAGCCAGCGATCGCCAAGCCATCGCGAACAAGAGAATCGGCGGCGCGCACAGCGTCTAGGTGGCCGCCCTCGCGTTCATTCCAACCACACGCGTCGCGGAATTGCTCTGGCGCTACTTCAACGCCAGTTCGCAGAACATCAAGCAGTCGAGCACGTCCCTCTCGAAACGAACCAATGAATTTCGATTGACCTTTACTTACTGCCGCCGAGCCAATCGCCGGATCGGGTTCCGATGAACCTCCGCAAAACCACGAACACGTCGTTGACGTCGGGCACGTCTCGCAATTTGGCGAGCGCTTTGTGCATACGAGTGCTCCGAGGTCAAGCAAACCCTGGTTCCACGACCAACCCATCCCAATCGGAACGATGTCATCAGCAAATGTCTGAGCAACACGTGCGGTGAGCCGCTCGCCTCGTTGACGAGCAAGTATTCGGCCGACATTGGTATCGACAACAGCGACATCGCGTTCGTAAGCAAAGGCCAGTACCGCTCGAGCGGTGTACGGACCAAGCCCCGGCAACGCAAGGAGCGCATCGAGATCGTCGGGAACTACTCCCCCATGTTGGGCAACAACAGCAACCGCAGCACGATGAAGATTCACGGCACGCCTGTTGTAACCAAGTCCTGCCCACTCAGTTACGACGTCGCCAACGGGAGCCTGCGCGCAAACTAAAGCCGTTGGGAATCGCTCAAGGAATTGATGCCAACGCGGAACAACTCTCGCCACCTGTGTTTGTTGGAGCATCAATTCCGAGACAAGTACTGCCCACGGATCGCGCGTTTGCCGCCACGGCAGCTCATCACGACGACCGGCAGACCATGCAAGTACCGCCTCGACATCGGGCGATCCCAGCACGAATCAGTCTTCTGAGAAAACGTCTTCGCCGTAGGGAAGGCCACGGGTCGGAGCGAACTCGCGCTTCCACACCATGACGCGGCGGCGGAACTCGCACACCTCTTCCGAACGCTGGTTGATCCCCTTGGTTTCGACGGTCACGATGCCGCGCTTGCCATCGGAAGTTTCCTTCTTGGCCAGCACCTTCGTGACGGCGTAGATCGTGTCGCCGTGAAACGTGGGCTTAGCATGCTTCAGCGATTCAACTTCGAGGTTCGCGATTGCCGCGCCGCTCACATCGGGAACGCTCATACCCAGAACGAGCGAGTACACGAGGTTGCCCACCACAAGAGCCTGACCCATCGGAGATTCATTCTCGGCAAACCAGTTGTTGGTGTGCGTTGGGTGGTGATTCATAGTGATCATGCAGAAGAGGTGGTCGTCAGCCTCAGTGATCGTCTTCCCTGGCCAGTGGCGATACACATCGTCGACCTCGAAATCTTCGAAATGGCGGCCAAAGGGGCGGTCATAAACAGTCACGGCGTTTCTCCTCTACAGACGACGCAGATGAGCCTAGGAGTTTCCGCTACTAGACTCGACCCAAACACAGGGGGAACCATGACTGATCTTCTGATCACAGGCGGAACAATCGTCGACGGAACTGGAGCGGCGGCGTACAAGGCCGATGTGCGTGTTCGAAACGGCGTCATCACCGAGATTGGTTCAGACCTCATCGCCGATGGCGAAACCGTGCTCAATGCCAGCGGTTCCTACGTTGCCCCCGGCATCATCGACACACACACTCACCTCGAGGGTGCGATGTGGTGGAACCCCGAACTTGATCCGCTTCCTGCTTATGGCAACACCTCGATGGTGTTCGGTAACTGCGGAAACTCCATCGCCCCCCTCAAAGGTGACCAGCGAGACGAAATCGTCGACCTGCTGTGTTTCCTCGAAGACCTCCCTCGTAAAGCGTTCGAACAAGAGGTCCCGTGGTCGTGGCAGTCATGGCCTGAGTACATGGATGCACTTCGCACTCAGCCAACGTCGGTGCACGTCGCCGGCTACCTCGGCCATCTCGCGCTGCGCACCTGGGTCATGGGCCCTGACGCGTGGACGCGCGCTGCTACCGCGGAAGAAATCGCGGAGATGTGCGCTGTCCTTGACGAAGGTCTTGCCGCCGGCGCACTCGGCCTCAGCATCAACCACTTCGATCGGGACCGAACACTTCGCCTTGTTCCTGGTTACTTCGCCGACGATGCCGAGTATCTGGCTCTGTTCCGAGTCGTTGCCGACCATAAGCCGGCAACGGTGCAGATGATCACGCGCTTCAACGATCCCGAACTCTCTATTTCCGACGCAGAGCGATTTGGCGAACTCGTCCGCGAAAGTGGCGTGCGTGCTCAGTACACAGGCATTCCCTTCAACGAACGCGACAACGATCGTCGCGACGAGTGGTGGGCACTTCACGATCGCTTGCAGTCAGCGGGTGCCGATATGTGGCCCATGGTCAACTGCAAGCCGCTAGCACCGTTCTTCGGTTTCGAAAGTTCACTGGTGTTCCAACGCGTTCCTGCATGGAACGAAGTCATCAACGGACCAAGCGAACTCAAGCTCTCCACGCTTGGCGATCCCGCATGGCGCGATCAGGCCCGCACCGACTGGGACAACCGCACACGATCAAGCCTTTCGCGCATCGATCGCCCCGCAGAAATGATTCTCACCATTTCCGAAACCGGCGCCGGTCCACTTGGCATTTCGCTCCAAGAGCTTTCCGATCAAACCGGTCTGCATATTTCTGATGCACTCGCCGACTGGGTCATTGCGAATGGACTGGCTTCACAAATGATGGGCATTCCTGAACGCCTCAGCGAAGCCGATGTGGTGAAAGCGCTACGCGACCCGCACATGGTTTTCAACATCAACGACAGCGGTGCGCACTTGCAGTTGTTTTCCGCCGCTGGCGAGCACCTGTACATGCTCACTCATTACGTCCGCGATGCCGGTCTCATCACCATCGAAGAAGGCGTTCACGCCCTCACCGGACGAACCGCAGACTTCTTCGGCCTCACCGACCGTGGAGTGATCGCTACGGGCAAGGTCGCCGACATCGTGGTGTTCCGTCTCGACGAACTTGAGTTGCGCCCCGAAGAACGGGCCTACGACGTTCCCCACGGCACATGGCGATTCACACGCGCCCCCGCAGGTTTCCGAGCCACCATCACCGCCGGTGTTCCCACTTGGATCAACGGTGCCAGCACGGGTGCTCGCCCCGGTCAGGTACTGCAGCCGATTCCTTCCTGAGCCTGATGAGAATGCCAAGGTGACCGATGGGTAACCTTCGGCCTATGACTGCTCCGGATCTGACCACTGCCGCTTCCGTCATCGACCTCGCCCACGGGGTGGTCGATGACGGCATCCGCCACATCGCCACCACTGGTGGGCCCGATGTGAACCAGGTCGTGGCCTACGACATCGCTCACGCAGCGTCGGCGGTTGAAACCGGTCGGGCCATGCTCGTTTACGGAACCAAGGGCGAACTCGAAGCCAAGATCGCGTGCGCCTATATCGCCGATGCAGTTGGCGAACTCATTCCCAAGTTGTTCGGCCGTGAAGCCGACTGGAATATCACGCCCGGAGTGCTCGACGGCACCCGCGAGTTTGTTTCATCTTTCCGCGCACCAGAGTTCTTGGCGTCGCTGGCAGACACTCCCGGACCTCGCCACCTCGAGAGTGATTTTGAAATGGTGCAGGACACGTTCCGACGATTCGCCAACGAAAAAATTGCACCTGTTGCAGAACATATTCATCGCGAAAACTTGGATATCCCCGAAGACCTGATTCAGGGTCTGGCCGAACTCGGTGGATTCGGACTCTCAGTGCCAGTCGAATACGACGGGTACAGCGAAGGTGGCGAGAGCGAGTACATGGGCATGGTTGTGGCCACCGAAGAACTCGCAAAGGTGTCTCTCGGAGCCGGTGGCTCACTCATCACGCGTCCTGAAATCCTCACCCGCGCCCTTTTGGCGGGTGGGACCGAAGCGCAACGACGCGAATGGCTTCCAAAGTTGGCCTCGGCCGAAGTGATGGCTGCTGTGGCCGTCACCGAACCCGATTACGGATCTGACGTTGCCGGCGTGAAGGCCACCGCTACGCCCACTGACGGCGGTTGGCTCATCAACGGCGTGAAGACCTGGTGCACCTTTGGCGCTCGGGCCGATGCCCTCATGCTTCTCGCTCGCACCAACACCGATAAGTCACTCACGCACAAAGCACTCACGATGTTCGTGGTGCCCAAGCCCCGCGGCGAAGGCCACGGTTTCGCGTTTGTTCAGGAAGCCGGCACCGATGGCGGAGCACCGGGGGGCGGAAAGATGGAAGGCCGAGCAATCGACACCATCGGCTACCGCGGCATGCATTCCTACGAAATCGCGTTCGACAACTGGTTTGTCTCCGAAGCGAATCAGGTCGGTGGCGATGAAGGCCTCGGCAAGGGCTTTTATTACCAAATGGCCGGTTTCGAAAATGGTCGTTTGCAGACGGCCGCTCGCGCTGTTGGCGTCATGCAAGCCGCATACGAAGACGCTCACCAGTACGCGCTCGACCGAGTGGTCTTTGGTCAGCCCATCGCCGAATACCAGCTCACCCAGGCCAAGCTCGGCCGCATGGTGGTGCTCACTCAGGCCGCACGTCAGTTCTCCTACGAGGTCGCCAAGATGATGGCGAACGGCGGAGGAATCCTCGAAGCTTCAATGGTCAAGGCCTATGTGTGCAAGGCCGCTGAATGGGTCACACGTGAAGCGATGCAGATCCACGGTGGCTTCGGTTATGCCGAGGAATACAGCGTCAGTCGCTACTTCGTCGACGCACGCGTGCTGTCCATTTTTGAAGGCGCCGACGAAACGTTGTGCCTTAAGGTGATCGCACGCCGCATGCTCGATGCGGTGAAGTGAACCTCTAACCCGCGTCGTTAACCAAGCGCCGCGATTGCGTCGGCAACGGCGAGGATTCGCAGGGCATTGTCGACGTGCAGGTTTTCGATCATGCGGCCGTCGACGGTAACAACGCCGCGCCCTTCGGCCTGCGCCTCATTGAATGCAGCGATCACCTTGCGAGAATGTTCGATCTCATCGTCGGACGGAGCGAACACCTCATTACACGGTTCCACCTGACTTGGATGAATAAGCGTCTTGCCGGCGAACCCGAACTGCTTGCCTTGGAGCGCTTCGGCACGAAAGCCTTCGTCGTCTTTGATGTCGTTGTAGACACCATCAAGAATGACCTTGCCGGCCAAACGCGCCGCCATAAGACACTTCTGTAATCCAAACTGCAGTGGAGCGCGGCCCGGGACGTGCTCGGCGTACAACTCTTTAGCGAGATCGTTGGTGCCCATCACCAATACCGTGAGCCGATCAGATGCGGTCGCGATTGATTCGGCATTGAGAATCGCCACTGGCGTTTCAAGCATTGCCCACAACTTGGTGTGAGCAGGCGCACCCGCGGCATCGAGCGAAGCCACCAGTTGGGCAACTTCTTCGGCCGAGTTCACCTTCGGAACAACGATCGCATCGGGGCCGGCTGCAGCCGCAGCGGCGATGTCGTCATCGTGCCATTGCGTACCGATTCCATTAATGCGAATCGCAATTTCCTTGGCACCGTATTCCCCGCTTGCCGCCGCAGCACATACTCGTGCACGTGCTTCGGTCTTAGCGTCAGGAGCGACAGCATCTTCAAGGTCAAGAATCAGCGCATCGGCAGGAATACCTTTGGCTTTTTCGAGTGCCCGCTCATTTGCACCTGGCATGTAGAGAACAGAACGACGGGGACGCAACGCTTCACTCATGTCCAAGATCCTCAAAGTCCGTAGGCGGCAGCGAGTTCAGCATCGTCAGCAGCAAGCGAAGTCGCGAGTTCGACCATGACACGGCATTGCTTCACCGACGCGTCGTCTTCCATCTTTCCGTCAAGCATGATGGCTCCGGTTCCGTCGCCCATTGCCTCGATAACACGACGTGCGTGTGCAACGTCGGCGGGATCGGGACTGAAGACGCGCTTGGCGATTGCGATCTGCACTGGGTGAAGGCTCCATGCACCGACGCAGCCAAGAAGGAAGGCATTGCGGAACTGGTCTTCGCACGCGACGACGTCGGCAATATCGCCGAATGGGCCATAGAACGGAAGGATGCCGTTGGCCACGCACGCATCGACCATGCGAGCAAGCGTGTAGTGCCAGAGGTCTTGCTGATAAATCGTGCGATCGCCTTCGATGTTTCCGTCGATCGGATCTTGACGAACCAGGTACCCCGGATGACCGCCGCCAACACGGGTGGTCTTCATGCGGCGATTGGCCGCTAGGTCAGCCGGACCCAGGGAAAGGCCCTGCATGCGGGGACTTGCTCCGCAGATTTCTTCGACGTTGGCAACGCCACGCGCGGTTTCAAGAATTGCGTGTACGAGAATCGGGCGATCCAACTTCGCTTTCGCCTCAAGTTGCGCCAGTAGACGATCGACATAGTGGATGTCTTCAGGACCCTCGACCTTCGGGATCATGATGACGTCGAGCTTGTCGCCAATCTCGGTAACCGCCGTAACGATGTCGTCGAGACCCCATGGTGAATCAAGCGAGTTCACACGAGTCCAGAACTGGGTCTTTCCGAACTCAATGGTCTTACCGACATTCACCAGACCAGCGCGCGCTGCTTCTTTGTCCGTAGCCGGAACACCGTCTTCAAGATTCCCGAGCAACACGTCGACCGTCGGAACGATTGTCGGAAGCTTGCTCACCATCTTCTCGTTGGAAGGCGGGAAGAAATGAATCATGCGGGCGGGCTTGACCGGGATTTCTCGCACCGGTTCGGGGGCGCCCACGGCAAGGGGGCGGAAGAAGTCCTTGGGGTTTCGCATCCCCTGAAACTATCGGCCGCCGGCCCCCGGTAGAGCCGTTGGTTGAGCAGATTCCTTTACCGTGAAGCCGCTTCGGCCCTGAAGTTGCAAGGAATCGACCAATCCGAGGATTCGACGCACCGCATCTTCGGTGCCGACTCCGGAAGAATGGATGTTCGAGACAAGGTTCCGCTGCGCATCGGTATCCCCGCTTCGGGGACGATGAGCCATGTAGGCAGAAAGGCTTTCAGCAGTAGCAAGCCCAGGACGCTCCCCTACGAGAAGGATCACATTCTGCGCGTCAAGGGCCTCGCCGATGTCGTTCATGACCCCAACGCGGCAATAACGGACAAAGAACGGGCGACCTATCGACAGACCGCGGGCCGACGCGTGATCAATGAGCGGACCGAGTAACGACGGGACCTGCGCTCGCACCGCTAGTGGGGAGAGACCGTCCCCAACCACGAATTGCACCTCAACAGCGGACGGACAGTTCGCACGCAATGTTTCGGCGACACCGACAGCAAGGCGACGACCTTTATCTGGCCGGGCCAAGTACTCCTCGTGAGAGTCGGCTTGCGTTGCAACTTCAAAAAGACCAAAGCGCTCGACGAGTTCTTTCATTGGTGGCTCGGCAAGCGAGAGCGAGGCTTCAAGAGCATCTTTCGCAAATGCGTGGTCGGCGCGAAGTTGCAGTTGCGTAGAAGTTCGATACGCCGTTCCGGATCGACCAATGAACAACCGTGCGGGTGTGACTTCAGAAACGTTGTCGCCTGCGTCGACCGCCCGTTGGATGGGGCTGGGAAGGTTGTCGCTCATAGACCCAGTTCCTTCAAGGAACTAGTGAACGCAAGCAGCGAATCAGGACCAGTCGCCGCGAGTTCCGACAACTTCCCGCCGTCATAGATTCCAGTTCGCTCAAGCCACTCTTCGAACTCAGGGGCGGGGCGCGCACCGACGAGTTCACGCACGCCAGCAGCATCGTGATAGCTGGTGGACTGATAGTTGAGCATCACGTCATCAGAACCCGGCACACCCATCACGAAGTTGCAGCCTGCAGTAGCAAGAAGGACAAGCAGTTGATCGGTGGTGTCTTGGTTCGCTTCAACGTGATTCGTGTAGCAAATGTCGATCCCCATCGGCAGGCCAAGCAATTTGCCCATGAAGTGGTCTTCCAAACCAGCCCGCATGATTTCCCGCTCGTTGGCGAGATATTCCGGCCCTATAAAACCGACGACGGAATTCACGAGGAACGGATCGAACGTGCGCGCCACTCCGTAGGCGCGCGCCTCGCAGGTGAGCTGATCAATCCCACCATGACCGTCAACCGAAAGCGCAGTGCCTTGACCAGTTTCGAAATACATGACGTTGTCGCCGATGAATTCGTTACGTCCTGCATGTGAGGCCAAGACCGCTTCTCGCCCTTCGGCCAGCCCTTGCAACGTGACGCCGAACCCGGCATTCGTTGCTTCGGTGCCACCGATGCTTTGAAAAAGGAGGTCGACGGGAGCACCTCGTTCAAGCGCTGCCAATTGGGTCGTGATATGAGCGAGCACACATGATTGCGTCGGAACACCGACAGCGCTGATCAGATCATGAAGCGCATACTCAAGAGCGATGACGTTCTCGATGGAGTCGCCTGCTGGATTCACTCCGATTAGTGCATCTCCACAGCCGAACAACAGCCCATCAAGAGCCGAGAGCAACACGCCTGCAATGTCATCGGTTGGATGATTGGGCTGAACTCGAACTCCGAGAACCCCACGTTCACCCATTGTGTTTCGGCACTTCGTGACAGCACGCAATGGAGCCGCCGCAGTCATGAGATCGCGTGCGCTCATGATCCGGGTGACGCCAGCAACCATCTCAGGGGTGAGCGCGCTCTTCAGGCCACGCTCCCACTCGGCAGCAAAGGAGGAGGTGAGCACGAGTTCACGTAGTTCGCCCACGGTGAGCGAACGAAGCGGTGCGAATGCCTCTTGATCGAGCGAAGAGACGACCAGAGCGGTCACATCGTCTTCGATCAATGACTCATCGAGGAACGCATGAAGTGGAACTTCGGCTAGCGCCATCTTGGCTGCCACTCGTTCTCGTTCCGAATCCGCCGCGATTCCCGCCAGCCGATCGCCTGCCTTGGGTTCGTTTGCGCGCGCCATGAGTTCGCGAAGGTCAGCGAAGGCGAAGGTTTCGCCACGCAGCGTGACCGACCGCTTCACGCGCCTACCAGATCGTCCGGAACCACTTGTTCGGTCAACAGCGTCGCGAACCGGGCAGGATCGCCACCGACCCAGTTACGACAAAGCGGCAAGCCTTCGACATAACACGAGATGTACGCGCGCCATGTGGGCGAAGTCAGAAACTCAATCGCTTTTTCCGCCCGAGCATGCGGAAGCAATCCCCAACGTTCGATGTAGGCAACAACATCATCGATGGCTGCGCCATCTTCATGCAGCAGCCATGCAGCATTGGCCCGAACAGCATCCATCGATTCACTCGCAACGCGAACAGCGTGAGCAATCTCCGAATCAAACTCGATGCCATTGCTTCGCAAGTGTTCGGCCACCAATAGATCGGGGACGTCACCAGCGATGACCTCCAATGCCAGATCGGCCAACCCTTCGGCGATCAGGCATTGCGGCGTTCCCACACAGAAGATTGATTCCTCTTGCCAACCTCGAGAACGAACGAGCCCAGCTTCTTTGCGTGAGTGTTCGGTGTGGTGGCCTGGATAGGCCTCGTGGGCAACGAGGTGACCGATGCTCGTCGCCAGCACCGGCAGGTCGGTGTTGATGGCCACTCGGCTTTGCAGGTTTCCCTCGTAATAGTTGAAGCCCGACCATGGTTGATTTGTTGCGAGTTCCCACGCGATGTGTTCGCCTTCAGGCAAACCGAACTGTCGCTGCGTTCGTTCGCGAAAGTCCTCTGCAATCGTTCGAAGTACCGCGTCGAGACGATCAACCGGGATCGCTTGAGCTTCACGCCACGTAATGATTCGCTCGCGCACGGGTCCAGTGCCCGGCAGCACCGCATCAAGTCGCTCATGGGCCGCTGCAAATCGATCTTCGTCACGAAATGTGGGTCGAACCCCGTAACACCATTCGACTTCGTCGACGTAGGAGATTTCCTCGCCTGCCATCTTGCGAGCAGAGGTGTGCATGCCGGTCGCCTGCGCTCGAAGCCATCGGCGGCGCGACACATCAAGGAGGTCGTCGTCGATTCCTGCATCGAGATCAACAATCAGTTGACCAGCAGCGGCAAGGAGAACATCCGGTGCGAGCGTCGGCTCAGTGGCGACTTGATCAGCAAGCACGGCTGGGCCGTAATAGGCATCGACAAAACCTTCGATGTGGCGGCCCATCCGAAGCCCAAGTTCGAGGTAGCGATCGACGATCAGAGTGTCAGTGATCGGAGCGCTCATAGCTAAAACCCTACCGGCGGACTAGATGACGTCGCCCTTAAACAACTCGGTAGCGATCGGACAATCGGTTCGTCGTAATGCATCAGCGACACTGAGCGGACCAGTAGGACCCACGATCCTGTCAAGCATGGCCAGGGGTACGACTTCGTCGTCGGCATCCCATGCTTCTTCGGGGATGATCCGCTCACGGACTGGCTCCCACATTCGCTGCGGAAGGAACCGCCCGACTCCGGCAACGGCCCACACCGGTATTTCGCGTGCTTTCGCAACCGAGGCTGCCGCCAGTGAGCCGGAGACGCCAAGCCATTCGGTTGGAGCCACGGCTGAAGCTTCGAGAAGCACAAGGTCGGCGTCGGCAACAGCTGCGCCTAGTCCCGCTAACGGAACATCAAGCGCGTTCACATCAGCATCAACCAGTTGCGTCACCAGACCCCCACCCTCTTGGTGCACGTCGACGACCAGGACTTCAATATCGCCGCGACGCGGCAATGCCGCGCCAATGAGCTCAGGCCAGCCCAAAACAACGACGGTGGCTTCATCGGGAAGCGAATGCGCAAGTTCAACCGACGTGCGGTCTCCTTCGAGTTCTTCGAGCGCCGCGCGAATCTCCGTGTACGGGTCGCCCGCACACAAAACTCGCGCACACAGCCACACCAACGGCGCAGACCCTGGTTGACGCTGGACCATTCGCCGACACGCCGTAACGAGTCCTTGCGGATCACTAGCGAAACTTGCGAGCGCCCGCGCCGTTTCAGAAACGATCAAGCTTTGGGGATAGCCCGTGGCTCGAGCCACGTATCGGAGTCGTTCAACGGGGTGCATCAGAGCCGCACCCTACCGAGGTACTTCAGGCGCCCGGCTTGAAGATCATGAGATACAGCGTCACGAGGAGGATGATGTGGCTGATGCCGGTGGCGATCATGATGCGACTGCGAGCAGCGGCATCTCCGTCACGGAAGGCTTTGATCGCCGGACGAGCCACCGTGAATAACAGAGCCAGAAGCACGACCCACAACACCGCAGCAATCGACAACCATGACTGCGACATCTTGTAGTACTTGTCGCTCATCCCGGCGAGGGCGAAACCCAAGAATCCGGCGATGCCAATGCCCGGAAGCGAAAAGCGAAGGATGGAGACCTCGAGACCGTCAGCGGCCGCTTTGTCGCCCGCTGCTGTCAAACGGACGAGCAATGGGGTGAGCCACAGCGGTGCAAAGCCCACAATCACGGCAAGAACGTGGAGAAAGAGAACAATCTGGTAACCGGTGCCAGTGAGTGCTTCGGGGATAAACATGGTGACTCCTGAAGAAGTTCTCGGGCATGCCGCCCGTGTGCGTTCCCCCCAACCTACTCGCGCTACCTTCTGAGGCTGTGACTACTGATGTGCAGGCCGCTGTGGAACTGAACCCCCTGACAGGCGAAGGCCGTCCGATCTCGGAATGGACCACCAACTTCCATCTGGCGATCGTTGTCCTCGACCCGTACACCAACGAAAGTTCCTGGATTCTCAAGACCGCCCTTCGGGTTCTTCGAAACTATTCCGAGGCTGATGTCCGCATCGCCCTTCTCGTGACCGGTCCCGAAGTTGAGGTTCGCGAGTACGTCGGCCCCCTCGCTTCGGAGATCTTGATCTTTGCCGATCCCGAACGAGCCGCGGCGAAGGCCTTTGGCCTCGACACGCTTCCGGCCTTCGTGCACATCAACCAAGCCCATCAGGTCGAGTCTGTTGCTCAAGGATGGAACCCGGTCGAATGGGCTGCCGTGGCAGCAAATTTGTCTGCGCGCATGGACTGGACCGTTCCGCAGATTCCAGAAAATGGCGATCCATCGCCATTCGCTGGAACCCCCCTCAGCGCCTAATTCAGGGTCTCGTTCAGCGAGCGAGCCACATTTGTGCCAGTGATACCGTTGCATCGTCCTGGCCCAGTCCCCCAGCGCCCGAACCGCTTGACCAGTTCGTGACGTCACGCAATTTCGGCGTGGTCACGACAACTTCTCGCACCTGTACGAGGAACAAATACGGGATATCAATCGCGACCTGTTCCTGAATCGTTCCGTAATCATCAACCTGACGAGTCACGTCTGCAGTGGTACGGGCATCAGCGAAAGACTTTGTTACAAGCGGACTGATGTACCGGGTTGTGTTTCCACTCACGACAGATTGTTGCGCGGGTATTCCGCGGAACAGTGGTTCGTAGGCGTCGGGATGAGAGGAATCGAATCCGACCTGCAAGATCGCTTGGAACTGACCCAACACAGCTGCGAGTGACAGCGTCTGGGGGTCGACAAGATCAATTGTCATGTCGATTCCTACCTCTTCAAGTTGACCACGCCAAAGTGAGGCCACACGCTCAAGAGTGGTGTCAGGTGCCACGAGGAGGCGGAACGCTAACGGAACACCAGTCTCCTTCGTGTACTCCTCAACCTGCTTCCTCGCTCGATCGAGGTCTCGCGCCGAACGGGAATGGTCAACGAACCAAGGTGAGGTGTCGCTCACCATTCCTCGCGCAATCGAACCCTGCCCTGCGAAGGCTTTGGAAAGGATCTCGGTGCGGTCAGTTGCAAGTGCAACCGCACGGCGCGCGGAAATCCGATCAAACGGCGCACGACCAGTTTCGAAGGCAATGTTTACCTTTGGTCGTTCGGCATTTCGATCATCATGAAGTGTGATTTTGCCTTCGCGATTCGGAACGGTTTCGAGTCGCTGCAACTGCCGGGGCTCATCGATCGCCACCATTCCAACCTTTCCTTCGAGTGCAGCAGTTACCCGATCCGCAGCCTCGGGAATCGGAAGGAAACGAACTCCATCGAGGTGTGGCAGACCTTTCTTCCAATAGGTGGGATTTTTCACAACAATCGTGATGCCCGCTTCATCAACACCAAACCACACGAACGGGCCGGTGCCGATGGGGCGCGGATCAAATCCAAGAAGCGTTGCCGGTGCAGCGATCGTCCCCAATCGCGTAGTCAGCAATTGCGGGAATGTCGACCACGGAGTGAACATCGAAACAACGACGGTTTGAGCGTCAGGAGTCGTTATCGCGGAGATCGAAGCCAAGAGATCGGCGTTTGAGGGATCTGCCTGTTGAGCACGCAAATTGAACGCAACGATTTCGGAGGTGAGAGGAGATCCATCACTAAAAGTCACGCCCTCGCGAACCACCAACGTCCACGACGTAAAGTTCGAATTCGCCGATGCTTTCGAAAGCAATTCGGGAACAGGCTGATCATTGGAATCGCGAACCATCAATCGGTCATAGACAGCTCGCGCCGCTTGCAGTTCATCGGTCGTCCACGGTCCTGAGTTCGGCGCCCACTTCGAAGGAGCAGCAGCAACCGCGATATCCAGCGTGCCCCCATCAATCGGTCCAGAAGGAGCAGTAATCGCGGAATCGGTGGATTCGGTCGTCGCTGCCGGACTCGCGTTCGATCCTGAGCAACCGGCAACAGCGAGGACAGCCATCGACACCACGAGAACCGCGGTGAGACGTGCCATGCGAACGAAGGTGGAACGGGGGGCGTTCAAGAACTACGACTGTACGCGGCTAAGCACGCTCACAGCGGTCGCTTGGCCCGGGACCCGTTCGTTTCAGGACAGAGGTGCAAGGATCATCACATGAGCGGCGCAAAGAAAGTACGAGTGGGGATCGGTCTCGGCACCCTGTCCGGGGCTGCAGACCCCATTCGATTCAACGCAATCGTTGATCGATGCGAAACACTTGGATTCGACTCGCTCTGGATGTCTGAGCGAATTGGGGCCGAGACTCCCGACCCAATGATTGCGCTGGCCATCGCCGCCGGTCGCACGACGCGAATGAAGCTCGGGACTTCCGTCCTGGTCCTCCCTGGTCGCAACCCGGTGATTTTGGCAAAAGAGATGGCAACGCTTGATGTTCTTTCCGGAGGACGCTTTCTTCCTGCGGTGGGACTCGGCGCGGTTGATCCACCCGAGCAGCGCGCGTTCGGCGTCGAGCGCAGCGAACGTGGTCGACGCCATGACGAAGCGCTCGCCCTCATGCGCGCGTGTTGGACCGGCGAAGTCATTTCACACCACGGAGAGTTTTTCTCTGTTGACGATGTTCAGGTATTGCCCAGACCCACACAATCACAACTCGATGTTTGGCTTGGGGGAATCGCCCCGAGCGAACTCCGTCGCGTTGGTCGAGTCGGCGACGGTTGGTTGCCATCGTTCTGCTCGCCGGCTGACGTTGCGGAATCAATTCCTGTCATCGAGGCGGCGGCGAGCGAGTCCGGCCGCACCATGGACCATGAGCATTACGGCGCGCTTATTTCCTATTCCGACGGCCCGCTCCCCCAGCGATTTGTTGACGTCATCGAACGCCGCCGCCCAGGACTCGACCCGCGCTCGGTCATACCAACGCGCGAGAAACTTCCGTCGCTCTTAGGCGAGTTCATCGATGCTGGAGCATCAAAGTTCGTGATCATTCCCCTTGTAGGAGACGCTGACCCCGACGCCGAACTCGGCGCTCTCGCTGAGTCGCTCCTACCTTTCGAGACCTAACCCAGGTTCACGAACTGCGGAACTGATTCCATCTTGTGAGTTCTTCAGCGGGCTTGCGAGGGGTGATACGGAAATCCGTGCCGATTGTGTGAGCAATTGGGAACAGCCCGACTTGCATCCATTCCTCATAAGGAATGCCTAAGACTTCGGCGACTTCGCGCTCGCGGATCAAGGTCAACGTTGTCCAAGCAGATCCAAGTCCACGTGATCGAAGCGCAAGCATGAACGACCACAGTGCAGGTACGACTGAACCCCAACGCCCCGCCTGCCAAAAGGTGGATGTGCGATCGGCGTGGGCCCCGGACCCGTTTCCATCAGTCCGACCAGCGACGACAGGAACACAGAGAACCGGGACCTTTTCAATATTCTCAGCGAGGTACGCAACACTTTGAGCGATGCGCTTTTGCGCTTCAGACGTGCGGTCTACTTGATCTTCAGCCGCATCAGTACGAGGACGGCCGACGAAGTCAGCCATGGCAGCGCGATAGATCGCTGCGAGTTTGGCTTTGGTTTCATCGTCGTCAACAAAAATGAATCGATATGGCTGCTGGTTTGACCCATTGGGCGCGTGAACCGCAATCTCCATGCACTCGGCAATGACATCGCGGTCAACAGAACGTTCGAGATCAAGCCGTTGCCGAACCGACGGCGTCGTCATCAGGATCTCGTCGGGGTCATGAACGACAAGCGGACCCTGAAACAAAGTTTCGTACGCGTTCAACGTTCCCCAGTGTTCCCAGATTCGGTCGATGAGACCGTCTTCGGTGAAGCGAAAGAGAAACCCGTAAACGTTTTCGTAGGGCTTCCCGCCGATGGTCGTCGCCTTATAGAGGTGTTGACGGAAGACGTACGGCCCATCAGAAATGGTGTGTACATCGTGAAAGCTGATGGTCGACAAGTCATACCGATCGATTCGTCGGCCGTTCGGTTGCGGCGGAGAGGGCGCCCGTCCCAATATGCGCGCTCCAACTTCATCTTTGCCTCGAAACACTGTTTGTCCGGGCGCAGCGGGAAACTTTCCAAGACCGTTCCACCACTCGATGTCTTCAGTCATGAACGACAGACGGTCGACCTCGCGTCCTGCGACAAAGAACTGCTCGACTGCGGATTTATTGCGATCGCTCACTTGATTCCCCCAACAAAGCGGCGACGATGCCGTCACCTACACAGCGAGCGTACTGCGGAGCGAGGAATCAGATCTTTAACGGCTTATCGCTGAGACCCATTTGGACGCGATCTACAAGTCCCCCGAATTTTTGCTCGATCTCAGAACTTACCGACTCAAGATCGCCAATTACAGCAAATTCCCGAAGCATCTCATCGGTAATTAAGTCACCCATCGCCACCCATTGACCCTGCTTTGAAAGTCGGTTGAGTTCATCACCAACATCGCCCCACCCGTGATGTTCAAGAACGCCGCGATAGGCAGGCGTCGAACCATAAAACGCGAGTTGCTGCCGAACTGCTGCCAGCTTCGGCGCAATCTCGGCATCGTCTCGGCCCACTGCCGACATGATCGGGATGGTCACTTCAACATCGGTTCGTGACCGAGCAGACCGTTCGAGTCCTTTCGCCAGATTCACCATCGTGACGTCACGTAAATAGCTCGGCGTGGTGAAGCCGTGAGCCATCAACCCATCGGCGACTTCACCGGCAACGGTCGTCATACCGGGACCTACCGCAGCGACGAAAATGCGCGGATCTCCACATTCACTCGGACCCTGATCAAACATGGGCGTCATCAACGTGTGGCGGTAGTAATCGCCCCGAAACGCAAGAGGCGTTCCTTCATTCCATGATTCCCATATGGCACGGATGGCAAGAACGAACTCGCGCATTCGTGCTGCGGGGTCAGACCACGGCATCGAAAATCTCTTGGTGATGTGAGGTTTGATCTGACTGCCCAGACCGAGGATGAACCGCCCGTTCGACAGGCGATTGATGTCGTTGGCAATGACCGCCGCATTCATTGGGTTACGGGCGAAGGCGACAGCGATGCCCGTGATGAGATCAACCCTTTCAGTGGCAGCAGCGCCCAATGTGAGCGGCAGGAACGGATCGTGGGAAATCTCGACTGAGACGACACCATCAAACCCTGCGTCCTCTGCCCGCCGAATAGCGGCCGCCGCATCGGCGAGATTCCCGTGGATGATCGCATCGGTCTTCATGGCGCCATTCTGACCCCTCCGCCCACATAGGCCTAACCGCCGATGGGTGGGTACGCTGCCGCAGTCACACTTCCCTCTTTGGAGCGCACCCGAATGTCGATCGCCATCACCGAAGACCACCGCACCCTGGCAGATGTCACTGCGGATTTCCTCGAACGCCACACATCACGCGACGCAGCTCGCGAACTGCTCGAAGCCAAGACCGAGACGATGCCGTCTGTCTGGTCTGCGCTTGCCGAGCTGGGATGGCTCGGTCTTCACATTCCTGAAGAGAACGGCGGTTCCGGTTTCGGAATGCCCGAACTTGTTGTCGTCGTCGAGCAGATGGGATCGGGACTTGCTCCTGGCCCGTTCGTGTCCACCGTCATCGCGAGCGCCGCGATTGTTGCTGCCGCCCCAGCCGATGTTGCCGCTCAGTTGCTTCCCGGACTCGCTGACGGAAGCGTGGTTGCTGGAATCGGATTCGGCGACGATCTTTCCGCCAAGACCAACACCATCGCAGGCACCGCTCGCAGCGTGCTCAGCGCAACGCTCGCGAACCTCATCCTCGTCACGGTTGGAAACGACCTTGCGATCGTGGAAGCGACTGCGAAGGGCGTCGACATCCGCACGATGACCAACCTCGACCCCACCCGTCGCAGCGCGCAGGTCACGTTCGACGATGCTGAAGCGATCATCATCCCTGGGGGCGCTCAGTCGCTTATTGATTATGCACGACTTCTTCTGGCCGCTGAAGCAACCGGTGTCGCTCGTGCAACCACCGACATGGCTGCTGACTACGCCCGCGAGCGTCAGCAATTCGGTCGAGCAATTGCCATGTTCCAAGCGGTGAAGCATCACTGCGCCAACATGCTCGTTGAAACGGAAATCGCAACTGCTGAAGTTTGGGACGCGGCCCGTGCTGCTTCGGCCGGCGGCGAACAGTTCTCCTACGCCGCGGCGATGGCAGCCGCTACTGCAGCTCATGCCGGCGACCGCAATGCGCAGATGAACATTCAGGTGCACGGCGGCATCGGATTCACATGGGAACACGACGCGCATCTCTACCTGCGACGCGCACTTGCAATTGAGGCGCTGGTAGATGCCGAAGCTGCCGCAATCGACATCGCGAACCTTCTCCGCAAGGACGTCAAGATCGTCCGGGCCGTGGAACTCCCGCCCGAAGCCGAAGCGTTCCGTGCCGAGGCTCGTGCTGCAATCGAAGCGGTCAAGAATCTTGATGGCAATGAACGCGTTCGTGCGCTCGTTGCGTCGGGCTACGCGGTTCCTCATTGGCCAAAGCCATGGGGTCGTGCTGCCAGTGCAGTTGAACAGCTCGTCATTGAAGAAGAGTTCAACCGAGCCGGCGTAAAGCGTCCCGGCTACCAGATCACCGGCTGGGTCATCCTCACACTCACGCAGCACTCGACCGAAGATCAGCTCGCCCGCTGGATCATGCCGGCGCTTAACCAAGAACTCATCTGGTGCCAGCTGTTCAGCGAGCCTGATGCCGGTTCCGATGCCGCTGGCGTCAAGACCAAGGCCACACGAGTCGATGGCGGTTGGCTCGTCAATGGGCAGAAGGTCTGGACCACCGGCGCCCACCTTGCATCATTTGGTCTCATTACCGTTCGCACCAACCCCGATCTGCCCAAGCATCAGGGCATCACCTGCATGGTTGTCGACATGCACGCAGAGGGCGTCGAGATTCGCCCACTGCGCATGGTCAACGGTGGCGCCGAATTCAACGAGGTGTTCTTCAACGATGTCTTCGTTCCCGATGACGATGTCGTCGGCCCCGTCGACGGCGGCTGGACCGTTGCTCGTGGCACGCTCGGCAACGAAAGCGTGAGCATCGGCAGCGGCGACGGAGCGATGGTCATTCCTCCGGCGTCATTCCTTGCACCGTTCGATGCAAACCCCGAACGACTCTCCGGCGGCGCTGGTCGCATCGGTCGTGCCACTGCTCGATCACAAGCTGCCGAAACCCTCAACGTGCGCAGTGCACAGCGGGCCGTCGCCGGTGGTGAACCCGGGCCAGAAGGAGCGGTCACCAAGCTTCTGCTCACCGAAAACGCAGAAGAAGCCGCGGCAATTCTTTTCGAACTCGCTGGCCCCGTTGGCGTCTACCTCGAAGACGAAGGATTCATGGGTGGCACATTGCAACTCATGCATCGCGCTTTGGCGATCGCCGGTGGAACCTCCGAGATCAAGCGCAACCAAATCGGTGAGCGCATCCTCGGACTCCCGCGCGACCCGCTCATCAACTAACGCCACTGAGCTATGTCGTTGAAGCCAGTCGCGAGTCCCACTGATTGGTCAACCGAGGCAATCTCGAATCTCGGGACTAGTCAAGCCTCACGCCCTCAGAAGCGGCAGCACCAGTTCGGCGAATCGGCGACATTCGTCGAGGTGCGGATATCCGGACAGAATGAACGTATCAATGCCGAGGTCGCGATAGGACTCGATCTTGTCTGCCACTTGTCGTGGAGATCCGACAATGGCGGCACCACAACCGCTGCGAGCGCGTCCGATGCCGGTCCAGAGATTCGGCTCCGCATAGCCATCTTCATCGCTGCCAACGCGCAACGCCGCCTGCGCTTTGACTCCTACTGACGTGCTGTCGAGCGAACGCGAACGAATGGCATCTCCGACAGCCGGATCGAGGCCAGAAACGAGGTAGTCGGCAGCGACTCGAGCTTCGGCTTCGGTGGGTCGCACCACAACGTGCACGCGATAGCCGAATCGCAGCTCACGGTTGTGCCGTGCTGCTCGGGCGCGGAGATCGGTAATGGTCGCAGCAATCTGGTCATAGGTATCGGGCCACATCAGATACACGTCTGCGCAGCGAGCGGCGACTTCGCGGGCCGCCTCCGAGAGCCCGCCGAAATACAGCGGCGGACATTGTCGTGACACCGTGGTTAGACGCGGTGGATCAACATCGACACCAAGCCACTCTCCGTCGACCTGCAACCGCCCACCGTCGAGCAATGTACGCAGCGCAATCATGTGCTCAACGGTGCGCTGATACCGAGATTCAGCGTCGAGTGACTCGCCCGGCATTTCGCTCGAGATCACATTGACGATCAACCGTCCATCAAGCAGGTGGTCGAGGGTGGCCAACTGACGGGCCAGCGTCGGTACCCAGACCTCACCCATGCGTACGGCCACAATTGGGCGAATGTTTCGGGTCGATGACGCAATCGCCGCAGTGAAGGTGACCGTATCGATACCGAGCGCATACCCCGATGGCATCAGGATCGAATCGAATCCGCTCTGATCGGCAGCACGAACGATGTCGCCACAATGTTCTGGGCTACTAAGGAGTTGCTCGTCAACGACACCGAGTTGTTCATAGTCGTCATCGCACAACGCGGCGAACCATGCCATCTCGAGCGGTGCACCGGTGCGGGTCAAGGAAGTGGCACTCCCTCGCTCGCTTCGATGATCGAAAACCACTCGGCTCGTGACAGAGAAATGTTGAGTGCCTGTCGTGCTGCATCGATCCGATCGAGTCGCTGCGTACCCAGAAGCACGATGGGCTGGGCAGGATGAGCGAGCACGAACGAAAGCGCTATCGACGTGCGGTCGACGTCGTGGGCAGCAGCGATGCGATCAAGGACTTCAATCAACTCCAGACGGAGTCCTTCTCCGGTTAGTACTCGTCCGCCGGCCAAGGGGCTCCACGAGAGCACGGCAGATTGATGCTGCATCGCTTGATCAAGGACACCGTCGCGCATTGCTGCGAGTGCGGCCACCGAGAACTCAGGTTGAATCGCTGCTACCGGTTCGTCCAAGTAGGACTGAAGCGCTTCAACCTGCGAGACGGTGTGGTTCGAAACGCCGATCGCACTAATGAGTCCACGGTCGCGCAACGACTGCAGCGTTTCGGCCACATCGGCCGGATGCGAAAGAAGGTCAGGTCGATGAACCATGAAGAGATCAACATGTTCGACTCCCAAACGGCGTAACGACGCTTCACAAGCTGAGGTCAAGTAGTCACCACTGCTGTCGTAGGGAACTCCAGGAACGATCCCTCCCTTCGTGACGAGAAACATACGTTCACGCAATCCGGATCGGGCGGCGAGTACCGCACCAAGACGCTCCTCACACGTCCCCCATCCTGTGCCGCCCCAATCAAGCCCATAGACATCGGCAGTGTCGATCAGGGTGAGCCCGAGGTCAACGGCTCCTTCCACAAGACGGGACGCTTCTTCAGTTGACGAGGTGGTCAGACGCCAGCAGCCGAATCCCAAAGGTCCAACCGAGCGCCCAGCAATTAAGCGCGACCCTGGAAGCGGCAGTGGAGAAGTCACATCAATCACGGGCCGTAGGCTAGTTCCATGGTGGAAATCGCCGACGGCCGAACCCAACCCGGCGAGGTCCTGCGCTACGGAATCATTGGCGCGGGAATGATGGGACGCGAGCACATCGCCAACATCGGACATCTCGAAGGTGCCATCGTCACGGCAGTGAGCGATCCCCATTTAGAAAGCATCGATCGAGCCCATGCCGCCGTGAACCCCGGCGCTCACATGGCTGCGTTCAGCAATCATCGCGAACTGCTCGATTCCGGGCTCTGCGATGTCGTGGTGATCGCATCACCCAATCACACCCATCACGAAGTCCTGCTCGACGTACTCGAGAGCGGTGTACACACACTGGTAGAGAAACCGCTGTGTACCACCGTCGAACACTGCAAAGACGCGATCGATCGCGCCGAGGCCACCGACCGTCCCGGTCGCGTCATCTGGATGGGACTCGAGTACCGGTTCATGCCCCCGACCCAAAGAGTGCTGGCCGAGATTCGAGCCGGAACCGTTGGCCAAGTGCAGATGGTCGCTATCCGTGAGCACCGATTCCCGTTCTTGGTGAAGGTCGGCGACTGGAACCGATTTAATCGCAACACCGGCGGAACGCTTGTTGAGAAGTGCTGTCACTTCTTCGACCTCATGAACCTCCTCGTCGACGACCGACCGGTTCGCGTCATGGCAAGTGGTGCACAAGATGTGAATCATCTCGACGAGCGCTACGACGGCGAAGTTCCCGACATTCTTGATAACGCGTTCGTGATCATCGAGTACGAACACGGAGCTCGAGCCATGCTTGATTTATGCATGTTCGCCGAAGCGAGCCGTAACGAACAGGAGATCTCCGTCGTCGGTCATCTTGGAAAAGTAGAGGCATTGGTTTCAGAGGGAATCGTTCGCATCGGCCGACGATCCGCTGGTTACGGGAACGTGAGCACAGAGCCCGTTGCCGACCCCGATATTCGCCACATCGGCATGCACCACGGTGCGTCGTACCTTGAACATGTTGCTCTGCGCGACGCGATTCTTTCGGAGAGTGAACCGGCGGTGACTTTGCGCGACGGGCTCGCTTCGGTCGCTGTCGGTGTTGCTGCCCATCGCAGCATCGAGGAGGGGCGCTTCGTTAAACTTGATGAAGTCCTCGGCTAAGTCGAGATGATCTCACTTGAGACCCAAAACAGACGGCCTGATCTGGTGCAGAAACACCGAGCGCAACCGCAGCTTTGGCCGAGTTCGACACTTGTGCATCCGCATCACACGACCAAGAGGAGATACCTGTCGGCCAAGAATTGCCAACGACGTTGCTGCTGACGATTGATATCTCACCTCGCACAAACACAGAATCAAGGCGTTCGGTCTAACCAACACTGTTTTCCGACGCGATCGTCGCCGGCACCCGATTGAGATCTGGACCGGCTAACGAAGCATCTGCGCCCCCCGTGAAGTTTTTTGGATCTGCTGCATCGGGGCCGGCGTCGTGCGACGCGTTCGGGAGCGGGCATCGGCCACCACCTCCCGAAGGATGCTGCGGTCGATGGGGGCCAAGGCGACGGTTCCTGGGCACGATGAAGTGTGCGTGGTTCAGCCCTCTCGCGTGTGAGCTGCCCACCACTGCTCGGCCCGATCGAGACACCATTCCGCCCTATGCGAGAGCGAAGGCGGCTCAACCGGCCGGAAGCGGCTTCCCCAGTGATGACGGGCCGCCCAAATGGGCAGGTCCGCGCCACCGATCGACCAGTCGGGAGCGAAGAAGGTCTCATCAGCGATGGGGACAATGTCCGCCACCTTGCACAAACAGCTCAGGATCGCCTGATCGTGTCGGTGCTCCTTGAAGGTGTCGGTGCTCCTTGAAGTCGGGATGATTGGGGCGGGTGCTTGGTGAGTCGTCCAGATACCGGCAGTCATCCTCTTCGGAGATTTCGAGCCAAGTCCGCACGAAGTCCTGTGTGGCAAGAGAGCGTTTAATCAGAATGATCCCGCCTTGGATCTGGCCGCTGGAACGACCGAGTTCATCGAGTCCGAGCCGGTCCATGGTGTCCGACTTGCACCAAGCTTGCTCCTGATGGTGGAGCTGCATCACTGCCAGGCCGTTCTCGTCGGCGATGTCGCAGTACTCGTCAAGTCGCTGCCGGGCGCGGGCACTGGAAAGGTTCAACACGCACCCTGCGTCGAGGTAGAGCAGGTAGTCGGCCGACGACTCGCGCAGCGCACTGTCAAGGAGGTAGGGCTTCCACAACCAGTAGCCAAAACCGCGCGTAGCCGTTGTGAGCCTTGACGCGTGACGGGTGGTGAAGTCCGGGTGATCCCGGATCAGGTCCTTGCCGGTCATCGATTCGGAGGTCTGGAACAACTCGGATCGCTTGGCCTCGGTGGCCAAACGACGCGCAGCGCGAACGAAACCCGACCTGCCACCCCCGAAGGTGATGAAGTCGATCCGTCTGGGGCACACTTCGAGAAGGTTATTGCCGAGGTGTTGAGACTGCTTCGTTGGCGCCATCGATACGCCAACTCCACGTGCTTCCACACGGGCAGACCCGTCCTCGAACCATGCTGACTCCGATCTCTCCACTCACAGAATGCGCACAACATGGCCGGCCGGCGCGGTGGTGTGAGTGAATCCGGGCCATCGTCCTTCTCAGTCTCGTGAGTCCAGCCAGGTGCGCCATTGTGCTGTGCACCTTTCGTGCACTTCGCCAGACTGGGCGGGCTGGGTGGACTACCAAGCTCGCCCGATCCGGTGTTCCTGCGCCGGAGAACCGCTCAACCCTTGCACCCGCCGACGAGGTCGATCTACCGGCCGTTGACACCCTCGCCAGCGGGTCCTCGGCGCAGCGGCTCCCGACGACGGTAGGTGCCGCATCGCCAGAGCCATTCCGCCGGTCCGTAACGGAATCGGTTCAGCCACGGCAGGGACCAGGCGAGTTGGAGCCCGGCTACGGCAAAGACGAAAATGATAACGGTGGTGCGACTGTTCGTCGCAGGGTCTGCAAGGGTGCCGAGGATCACGATTCCGAGCAACGTCTGGGCGAGATAGTTGGTCAGGGCCATACGCCCCACGGCACGCACCCGCTTGTGGATCCGGGTCACCGGACGTTGGTTCCAGAGGGTGATCAGTGCGAGGTAGCCGAGGGCGATCGGAATCGTTGCGATCGTGTTCGGAACTTCGCCGATCACCGCTATGGCCGGCGAGAAGTCGGATGCAATCTGGAACGCAAGCCCGGCCATCGCAATGGGAAGGCCGATGCCGAGACCCCAGAGTGCCATCCGGCGATAGAACTCGGCCGGTTTTGCGCCCTGGATGATCTCGAGTCGATAGAGGGCGACACCGATCAGCATCATCCCCGATGAACGGGCGAAGAAGTCGTTGATCAGGAACAATCCGACAAGGTCCGACATTGATGACCCGTCGGTGAGCCAATAGTCCCCGAGGCCGAGACCGTCTGCAGGTATGGAGCGTTGAACAATCGGAGCGAGCGCGGCAGACCAGAGGACGAGTGTGGCTCCGACGATCAGGAGTCGGCGAGGCCTTACGTTCCTCATCAGGACGAGGAACGGGGCACACAGCGCGTAGATCACGAGTACGTCGCCCTCCCAGATCATGCTGTGTGCGAGACCGATCAGAAGCAACAGGAAGTTGCGCCACAACGACAGCGCGACCGGATGGCCGGACTTTGTCGCAGCGCGGTCGGCGAAAAGCACGATTCCCGTGCCGAACAGCATCGAGAAAAGGGCCATGGTCTTCTGGTCGATCAAGACCTCGCCGGCCGCACCGATGATCCAGTCGAGCCATGATTGATCACCACCTGCCGACAGGTTGAAATACGCGGCAGGAACGAGCCCGAATGACACGGCGTTCATGAAGAGGATGCCGAGCACTGCCAGACCGCGGATCAAGTCCAGATTCGTCACGCGAAGAGAGTCGGGGAGCGAACTCGCCGGAACATCGTTCTCCGCTGAGGTCACGGAGTCGACACTACTAAGGCTCCTGCTCTGCTCCGCTCGAACTTCACGTTCGAGCCACCAGACGAACCCCCCATTCCCGACCAAAGTCCTCCGACGGGAGATGCATGTTCGGGACGCTGTGCTCTACCTGCAGTGCCCGGAGTGGGATTTGAACCCACAAGCCCCCGAAGGGCCGGAGGGTTCAGGCCGACGGAAATCTGTCCGTCCTGTCTCGCTCAGTCCGAAAAGTCCAGAAACTACTGGGTTTCGTTCCTGCCCAGTCCAGCGATTCCGGCTGGTCCCGGGAGTTACTGAGCACGAATTGAGAACGGATTACCCACCGGGCCGAGTCAGCACCGCGCAGTTCGAGCGCTCACCAATGGGTGTAGATCGCTCTGGCGCCAGGCGCGACGAACGCTCGAGGATGAAGAGGTTGCGCCATCCCCAATCTCTACCCTTACGTGAGGGTAGGGTTCAGCCGCTGCATCTGCAGCGTGTGACGCGTTGGCGGGTCCCTGTGTCTCCGCAAGGTCGACCCCAGCCATTCCCCAACTACTGGAGTTCTACACCTGTGAGTACCTCTGCCATTCCCCTCGGCGAACACGTCGACATCGACGAGTCGTCGGTGCGAAACACCCTGCGCTCAGCAAAACGACTGCGTATCGAGTTACTCGCCGGTCTCGCTGTGTCCTTGGCGCTGATTCCCGAGGCGATCTCGTTCTCGATCCTCGCCGGCGTCGATCCACAGGTCGGGTTGTTCGCATCGTTCACGATGGCAGTGACCATCTCTGTCGTGGGCGGGCGTCGCGCCATGATCTCCGCCGCAACCGGCGCCGTCGCTCTCGTGATCGCGCCCGTCGTGAAGGATTACGGCCTCAACTATCTGATCGCAACGGTGCTGCTCGCCGGGGTGATCCAGGTGGTGTTCAGCGTCGCGGGAGTGGCCAAGTTGATGCGATTTGTACCGCGCAGCGTGATGGTCGGGTTTGTCAATGCGCTCGCCATCCTGATCTTCACCGCACAACTCCCGGAACTGATCGATGTGCCCGCTGTGGTCTATCCGCTCGTCGCGATCGGAATCGCACTGCTGGTGTTCCTGCCCAGGTTCATGCGGGCTGTACCGGCACCACTCGTCGTGATCGTGCTGCTCACCATCGTTGCCGTCGCATTTGGCATGGACATCCCCACCGTCGGCGACAAGGGCGAACTGCCTAGCAGCCTGCCGTCGTGGTTCATCCCCGACGTGCCGTTCAACCTCGACACTCTGTCGATCATCGCCCCCTACGCGTTCGCAATGGCGATCGTCGGGCTCCTCGAGTCGCTGATGACAGCCAAACTCGTCGATGACATCACCGACACCCATTCCGATAAGTCCCGCGAAGGTTGGGGCCAGGGCGTCGCCAACATCGTCACCGGCTTCTTCGGCGGTATGGGTGGCTGCGCCATGATCGGCCAGACCATGATCAACGTGAAGACCTCCGGGGCGCGCACTCGGATCTCGACCTTCGCCGCCGGCGTGTTCCTGCTGATCCTGGTGGTCGGCCTCGGCGACGTCGTGGCCCGGATCCCGATGGCCGCCCTCGTGGCAGTGATGATCATGGTGTCAGTCGGCACCATGGACTGGCACAGCGTCGATCCCCGCACACTTCGGACGATGCCGTTGAGCGCCACGACCATCATGGCGGTCACCGTCGCCGTCACCGTGCTGACCCACAACCTCGCCTACGGCGTCATCCTCGGTGTGGTCGTCGCCATGATCTTCTTCGCCCGTCGCGTCGCTCACTTCACCGACGTCGTATGTGTCGACCATCCCGACGACGATACCTGCGTCTACGCCGTGCGCGGGGTGCTGTTCTTCGCGTCGAGCAACGACCTCATCTATCAGTTCGATTACGCCCACGACCCTCAGAACGTGATCATCGACCTGGCCGAAGCCCAAATCTACGACTCCTCGACGGTCGCGGCTCTCGATGCGATTGTGCTCAAATACCACAACAAGGGAAAACACGTGCAGATCATCGGGATGAACGAACCCAGTGCCAAGTGGCATGAACTGAGTGGGAACCTCGGCGCGGGCCACTGACGAGACCAGGCCGCACCCCGAAGGAGGCCGCATGGAACCACGAATGCACCAGATCGGTGAGGTCGCTGACGCTGTCGGACTCTCGCTGCGCACCATCCGCTATTACGAAGAAGCCGAACTCGTCCTCCCGAGCGGACGCTCCGCCGGTGGGTTCCGTCTCTACACCGACGACGACATCGACCGACTCCGCCTCGTCAAAAAAATGAAACCGCTCGAACTGACCATCGAGGAAATGCGTGACCTGTTCACCGTCCGCGATCGTCTCGCCGACCCGGCGACATCGACGCGGGATCGGACGGGGTTGGTTGACCGGCTCACGATGTTCGCCGAACTGGCCGAGGAACGCTGCCAACGCCTGCGGGAACAACTCGACATCGGCGAGGCTCTCAGCGCAACACTGCGCGCCGAGGTGACCGCAGCACAGCCCAGGCAGAATGCCAATCGACGGGGCGGTCGGTGACAGCGTCTACTTTCGATTTCCTGCGCAGTCAGGCAGGACAGTGACCAGCGGTGGGCCGTCACCGGATGAGATGTAAACCGCTCACCGAACGTCAACTCGACCTACTCGTGGTCTCACGGGAGTAGTTTTCGAACGGGCACTGAGAATGCATTGAGTAGCGCAATGAAGAACAGCCTCAGGTAGCTGATCGTCGAGCCCACGATCCCAAGTCCAACAGTGCCCGGAGTGGGATTTGAACCCACAAGCCCCGAAAGGCCGGGGGGTTTAAGCCCCCTGCGTCTGCCAATTCCGCCATCCGGGCTTGTGCCTGAGCACGATACATCCCCCTGCCGAGCCTCGACTCTCGGTGACCGGTTGTCGCTTCTAGGATCTCTCCGTGTTCGTGTCGGTCATCATCCCGGTTCGAAACATGGCCACAAGTCTCCCGGCCCAACTCGAGGCCCTCGCCACCCAGCGCACGACCCGGCAATTCGAGGTCATCGTGGCCGATCACGGCTCAAGCGATGGACTCGCCTTTGTCGTCGAGGCATTCGTCGGAAGGTTCGAACATCTCGTTGTCGTTGACGCGTCCACCTGCACTGGCGTCGCCGACGTTCGGAACACCGCCGTCCGAGGATCCGTCGGTGAAGTGTTGGCATTCTGCGATGCCGATGACGTGGTGCACCCCGACTGGCTGTAGAGCATTACGGCGCCAGTTCTCGTGAGCTACTGCCTCGCAGTGGGAAGCCGATCCGGATTGATCGCCGGGTCGGTCGCTCCTCCTGAAGACGCGTGGCCGACCGGATCAACACCGAAGGTCGTCATGGGTCATCTCACATCCGGAGACTCATGCAATATGTCCATGCGGCGCTCCGATTTCGACGCCATTCACGGCTTCGATACGGCCTTTCAACGGTCGAGTGATATCGACTTCGCGTGGCGCATTCAGTATGCGGGAGTTCCGGTCGCCAGGGTTCCATCGGCTCAGGTAATGTTGCGTGAGCCAAACACAGCGAAGGAGACATGAATGTCTGAGCTCAAGGACCTGATGACGAACG
>ERZ891134.27-NODE-27-length-127291-cov-11.376599_pt1 | contig 127291 bp, 97 predicted proteins | sample MGYA00520888_ERZ891134 | MGnify/ENA primary metagenome ERZ891134 (study PRJEB32303, sample SAMEA104408692) | aquatic metagenome | biome: Brackish water; feature: Coastal; material: water | place: Baltic Sea | collected 2014-10-23 | depth 10 m ... | reverse complement strand
CAAGCCCTCAAGCCCTCAAGCCCTCAAGCCCTCAAGCCCTCAAGCCCTCAAGCCTCAGTACGCCCGTGCGCTGCTGCCCTCCATGTAGTTGACGAAGGCGCGGTTGGCCACGCGCGTGCCTCCAGGCGTGGGATAGTTGCCCGTGAAGTACCAGTCGCCCAAGTTTTCGGGGCAAGAGGCATGTAGATCCTCAATGGTCTGGTAGATGACCTTGACCTCGGCCTTGACACTGGAGGGAGTGAGCATTTGGGCAATTCGGTCCGAAATTTCCTCTGCGGTAAAGGGCGCATACACCGCCTTGGCCGCATTGACTTGCTCCTCCATGGGCTTCTCGAGTTCGGCCTTGGCTGCCGCCAAAGCGTCCGTCAAAACATGCCACATTCCGCGCTCTTCCAATAGGGAAACTGCGGCACGGAAGGCGGCAAAATCGCCCATCTTAGCCATGTCGATGCCATAGCAATCCGGGTAGCGAATCTGAGGGGCAGATGACACAATGATGATGCGCTTTGGACCCAAGCGATCGAGCATCTTCAAAATGCTCTGTTTTAGAGTCGTACCGCGCACGATGCTGTCGTCGACGGCCACCACGGTGTCTTTGGGGGTAATGACATGGTAGGTGCTGTCGTAGACGTGGGAAACCATGTCCTCGCGTCCGGCATCTTCCGTGATGAAGGTGCGCAGTTTGACGTCTTTCCAGGCAATTTTTTCGAGGCGTGGGCGGCGCGTGAGAATGTGGCGGAGGTCTTCCGAGTTGTAGTTGGAACCCAAGGCCTTGACTTGCTCGATTTTGCGCTCATTCAGAGCATCTTCCACGCCTTTAAGGAGGCCATAGAAGGAAATTTCGGCGGTGTTGGGGATGAAGCTGAAGACGGTGTCGTCAAAATTTTGGTCCGCGGCATCCAACACGCGATCGGCCAATCGGCGGCCCAATTCGAGACGCTCCTGGTAGATCGCTCCATCATTTCCGCGTGAGAAATAAATGCGTTCAAAAGAGCACGCGAGGCGCTCTTTGGGCTCGATTACCTTCTCAATCGACACGTCCCCATTGCGGCGAATCCAAATCATGTGGCCCGGAGGGACTTCGTGCACGTCTTCAAAGGCCACCCCAAAAGCAGTCTGAATGACAGGACGCTCGGAGGCCACGACTGCGACCTCATCGTCTACGTAGTAGTAGGCGGGCCGGATACCATGAGGATCGCGCAGCAAAAAGGCATCGCCTTGCCCGACCATTCCGCCCATGGCATATCCTCCGTCCCAGGGAGCGGCCGCTTTGCGCAAAACTCGAGGCAGTTGTAGGTTGTTCATTTGATGGACACTGCGCTCGGGCTTGGTCAAGCCGAATACCTCCTTTGCTTCTTTGTGAAGGCGCTCATTTTCCTTGTCGAGGAAGTGCCCAATTTTTTCCATCACCGTCACCGTGTCGGCCCGCTCCTTGGGGTGCTGCCCTAGGGAGATTAGTTCATCTACGAGCTCCTTGACATTGGTCATGTTGAAGTTGCCGGCGACGATGAGGTTGCGACTCATCCAGTTGCTTTGGCGCAAAAATGGATGGCAGGCCTCAATGGAGTTTCCGCCGTACGTTCCGTAGCGCAAGTGGCCCAAATACACCTCGCAAGCAAAGGCCAAGTTTTCTTTGACCCACTGAACATCTTTGAGGCGCTCCGGCTTCCCGTCGACCATCGTGTTGATGCGCGTTTGGATGCGGTGAAAAATGTCCTGCATGGGTTTCGCCTCCACTGAGCGGTAGCGGGAGATGTAGCGCTGGCCTGGGGCCATGTCCAATTTGACACCAGCCAATCCCGCGCCGTCTTGGCCGCGGTTGTGCTGCTTTTCCATCATGAGCACCATTTTGTTGAGGCCGTACAGGGCCGTCCCGTGCTTTTCCAGGTAGTGCCCAAGGGGTTTGCGGAGCCGTAGTAGGGCAATTCCGCACTCGTGGTGGATGGCGTCGCTCATCAGAGGGGATTCAAAGTACAAAGGTAGCGCTTCCCTATCTTCGCCCAAGACCCTCGATTCCTCGATCTATGCATTCTCAGCCCCTGGTGGTAGACATCCACACGCACATTCTCCCCGAGCACATTCCCCCCTTTGCGCAACGCTTTGGCTACGGGGGCTTTATCCACTTGGACCACCATTGCCCGGGGTGCGCACGCATGATGAAGGACGATCAGTTTTTCCGAGAAATCCAAGCGAATTGCTGGGACCCCGAGGTGCGCCTGGGCGAATGTGCGGTACATGGGGTGCACATGCAGGTGCTGTCCACCGTGCCGGTCATGTTTAGCTATTGGGCGCCCGCCAAAGACGCGTTAGAGGTCGCTCGATTTTTAAATGACCACATCGCCGACGTCGTGCAGCGCTATCCGGGTCGATTTGAAGGCCTGGGCACGCTTCCAATGCAAGACCCGGACCGTTCGATCCAAGAACTGGAGCGTTGCAAGGCCATCGGTTTGAAAGGCATCCAGATAGGTAGCCACATCAATGATTGGAATTTGGATGCGCCCGAACTCTTCCCCGTTTTCCAAGCCTGCGAGCGTTTGGGCATGGCTGTTTTCGTCCACCCATGGGATATGATGGGGACCCCAACGATGCCCAAATATTGGCTACCCTGGCTAGTCGGAATGCCGGCCGAATCCTCTCGGGCCTTGTGCTCTTTAATCTTCGGGGGCGTTTTGGAGCGGCTACCCGGGATGCGGGTGGCGATTGCCCACGGCGGCGGGAGCTTTCCGGCAACGTTGGGCCGCATCCAGCATGGATTTGATGTCCGACCGGACTTGTGTGCGGTGGACAACCCGAAACCGCCGGCGTCGTATGTGGGTCGATTTTGGCTCGATAGCTTGGTCCATGACCCCAAAGCCTTGGACTTCATTACCAATATGATGGGCGAGGACAAGATTGCTCTGGGCAGCGACTATCCCTTTCCTCTTGGGGAATTGGAGCCGGGTAAGCTCATTCAGTCCATGGATTGGACGGGGGAGAAGAAAGCCAAAGTTTTGGGCCAAAACGCCCTCGACTGGTTGAATGGGCCGGCTTAAAGCCTGCTCAAATCACGTACAAACGCTTGGCTAAGTCCTCCCGGATGAGGCTCACTTTTCCATTGTGGCGGACCACGATCGACCCTTCAGGAGCCCCTGGTCCTAGCACATCCATTTCGGACTCCAAACGAATGTTTAGGGCGTCTAACTGACTCAAGATTTCAGATGAATCGTCCGTCACGGATACCAGACGGCAATGCTGGCCGGTGCGAACGCGGGTCAAAGGATGGCCTTCATAGTCGGGCATTAAAAGGTCCACGGAAGGAATGGGATCGCCGTGTGGGTCAAATTTGGGAAACCCAAGGAATTCGTCCAGCTTTTCAACAAGCTTTTCGCTGCGGACATGTTCGAGCTGTTCCGCAATTTCATGGACTTCATTCCAATCAAATCCCAATGTTTTGGACAGGAAGACTTCCCACATGCGGTGGCGGCGCAACAAGGAGATGGCAATGCGCTCTCCTAGGGGTGTCAGGCTGATGTGCCCGTATTTTTTGTAGTTAACCAGCCCTTTGGACTTCAACTTTTTAAGCATGGAGGTCACGCTTGGCGGAGCCACGTGGAGCTTGGCTGCGAGGTGGTTGGTTCCGATGTCGTCCCCGGTCATTTTAAACCGTAGGAGCATTTTGAGGTAGTCTTCCTCGTTGCGGGTAGCGCGATTCATTTTACAAAGCGGGGATCAGTGTCCATCGTGGTGCCGCACTTGGCGCAAGTCCGAAGCTGGGCATCGTTGTAATAGGTTTGAAAGTGCGGAAGGAAGTCCGTTTCGATGTTCTTTAATTCGAAGTATGCGGCATGCAAAGGGTGGTTGCACGTGTCACAAAACCACATCAGTCCATCGGTGAATCCTTTGCCCGCCCGTTTGCGTTCAATCACCAATCCAATGCTTCCGGCTTCGCGGATGGGAGAGTGCGGTGTTCTCGCAGGGCATAGGAACATATCCCCGGCTTCAAGGGTGTGGTCCACCACGTGGCCATCTACTTGAGTGCGCACTGTGATGCGGCCCTCGAGCTGAAAAAAGAATTCATCCGTCTCATTGTAGTGGTAGTCTTTGCGGGCATTCGGGCCAGCGACTACCATGACGATGTAGTCCTCGGAATCGGGGCTGAGATTCTTGTTGCCTACTGGCGGGACAAGTTCATGTCGGTGTTCTTCGAGCCAGCGCTGGAAGTTGAAGGGTAGTAGCATGAGAACAAAATTAAACGCTCATAACACACCTGATTCACGCTGAGATAAAATAGTTAGTGAACGAGTTGTTTAATGAGTTTTCGGTACTATGTGTTGCATAGTACCAAATTTAAACTATATCTTTGTCAACATGAATACTGAAAATGCTCGGGCTCAAATGCGCAAAGGTGTGCTGGAGCTCTGCGTGCTTCGCGTCGTTCGCAAAGGGGAGGCCTACACCTCTGACCTCTCTGCGGCCCTGAAACAGGCGGACCTTCTTGTTGTCGAGGGAACCCTCTATCCCTTGCTCACACGTCTCAAAAATGCCGGATGGTTGGAGTACCGCTGGGAAGAGTCCAAGTCGGGCCCGCCCCGGAAGTACTACAAGCTGACCCCTAACGGGGAACGCCTCCTCGAAACCCTCGATCAAGAGTGGAACCAATTTGTTCAAGCCGTTAACTCCCTGTAAATCATGAAAAAAACAATCGATATTAACCTAGGTGGCATGCGTTTCCATCTCGATGATGATGCCTACGAACGCGTCCATGCCTACCTCCATGCTTTGAGCAAACAGTTAGAAGGCACAGAGGGCCGGGATGAAATTCTTCAAGACATCGAATCTCGGTTGGCCGAGCTCTTCCACGAAAGCCTAACTCCCAGCAAGCAAGTCGTCACCTTGCGCGAGGTCGAATCTGCCATGGCGACGTTAGGCCAGCCCGAAGACTTTGGGGATGGACAACCACCCGCGTCGGAAACTCAGCACGAGTCGTCCGGATCGGGTGAAACCTATCGGTCTGTGGCTAAGCGGCTTTACCGCGAAACCGAGGACTACCATATAGGCGGCGTATGTGGGGGTTTGGGCGCCTATTTCCGTGTCGACCCCGCTATTTTTCGGGTTCTTTTTCTCCTGCTCTTCTTCGTTGGAGGGACGGGTATAATGGCCTACCTCATTCTTTGGATTGCCTTGCCGGCGGCGACAACGACCGCCGAAAAACTCGCCATGCGCGGAGAAGAGGTCACCGTGGAAAACATCAAAAAAGCGGTGGAGCAGGAGGCCCACCGTGTAAAAGATCGATTTCAAGCGGGCATCCGCGAAGTGAGCCCGCGGGCGCAGCGCGCCGGTCACCGGATAGGCGATGCGTTCACCCAAATCTTCGAGGGCATTCTCCGTGTTGTGGGCGTGCTATTGCGCATCGTCGGCTTCTTCCTCCTTGTGGCGTTGAGTGCCGTGGGCATTGCTCTGCTCGTCGTCGCGACCAACAAACTGAGTTGGGGCGCGGACTGGACCCAAGACAATGAGTTCTATATCATGATGCTTACCGTCTTACCCAGTGGCATGAGCATGACCGTGGTTTGGATTGCAACGATAGCCTCCATCGCAGGCATATTATTGGAACTTGGCGCATTGATTTTACGGTTCACATTCCGCGTGCATTTTGCCCGATCAACCTGGCGTGGGATTCATGGGGTAGCCATTCTGAGCTCCTTGGTCGGCGTATTAATTTGGGTCATCATGGGGGTCCAAATGGGTCTAGAATTCCGCGAGGAAGCCCGCCACATTGAGGCGATTGCCTTGGCTGAGGACCGCCAGGAATGGGTGCTCGACGTGGCGCTTTCGGAAAGAACCACCTCCGATCAACAGGTCTCCCTCGGAGAATTTATGGATGGCCTTGAATTCTATTACGACGGCATTCAAGTCGATGTGAAGCAAAGCATGCGCCAATCGGCCAGCCTTGAGTGCTTGTCGGAAGCCTGGGGCCCAAACCGCCGTGCTGCCCGAAACAACGCGAACAATGTCCGCTATTCTGTGAATTTTGACGGGGATACGGTGCGTATTGAAGACCTGATTCATTTCCCCTTGGACGATCGGTTCCGTGGACAAAATGTGCGCTTTACGCTCTACCTCCCTGTGGGGCACAAGGTCTACATCACCGGAGCATGCTCGGACTATTTGGACCAAGTAGATAACCTCGAAAACATGTACGATTCCCGCATGGCAGGAAAGTTGTGGATGATGACGGAAGAAGGCCTTACCTTGTATGCCGAATCTAGTCTCTAAACCATGCGCACACTCCTTTGGGCGGCTCTGACCTTCAGCAGCCTTGCCACCTGGGCTCAAGCCCCATTCATAACCTACCACGCCGATTTGATGCGGGTATTGGGCAGCGATCAAGTGCAGGTAACGGCCGAGGTGCATTGGGAGGCTTTGCCTGATGATCTCGAGGATGCGCCCATCGAATGGCAATTTCCCAAAACCATTCCAGGCACCTACGCTACGGAGGATTATGGCAAATACATCAAGGACCTAGAGGCTTTTAAAGTCGATGGAAGCCGAATTAAAGTGCGTAAGAAAGGAAAAAACACCTACCAGTTGAGTGCTTTGCCCGTTCGCATCACCTACCGTGTGAATGACACCTACGATGCGCGCGTCCGGAAGAACCACATCTTTGAGCCGGCAGGAACCAACATTGCGGAACGCGAGAATTTCTTGCTGAACAATGCCGGCTTCTTTGGCTACTTCCCAGGCTATGAGCAGGAACCGGTAAATGTTCAATTGCACTATCCTGGAAACATGCTGGGGGTCAGTGCCCTACCGAGTCAGGTCGAGCAGGGGCCCGCCATGTACCTATTGGACAACCGCATCCAATCCTTCAAAGCTCGGGACTACCACCACTTGATGGATTGCCCCATCATGGTTACCGTGCCGGATACCACCAGTTTTTACGTGGCAAACTGCAAGGTTACTATGAGCGTCTACAGCGAGAGCGGTCGCCCCTTGAGCGCGGCCATTTACGACGAGGTCAAGGTTTCCATGGAGGCCATTGCGTCCTTTCTGGGTGGGGAATTGCCTGTGGACAACTATGCCTTCCTGTTTTATATCAAGGATTACACAGAATTTCAGAGCTTGATCGAAGGCGATATTCAAGTGGGCAAGGCCATCAAGCTCTTGCGTCAAATCATTGGACAAGGATTCGGGGCCTTAGAGCATGGGAACTCTTCCACCTATTTCTTGCCCGATTTTGGAAACGACCTGGTGCTGGACCAAATCAAAGACGTTTGCATCCATGAATTCCTGCACATCCTAACCCCATTGGGCTTGCATTCGGAATGCATTGGCCAATTCAATTACGCTGATCCCGTGATGTCCCAGCATTTGTGGCTGTACGAAGGGGTGACCGAATACTTTGCGGGCCTCTCCCAAGTTCAGGGTGGGGTGATGACCGAAGAAGCGTATATCCAGTCCTTACTCGAAGGGAAAATCCGTTCGGCCAGCCGCTATCCCACAGAAAAAATGGCCTTCACGGAAATGAGTACCAACGTGTTGGAAAAACCTTGGAAGAAACAATACGGACAAGTTTATCAGCGCGGCGCTGTGATGGCCGCCCTTTTGGATTTGGAAATCATGCACCTCACCCAAGGCGAAAAGACCTTGCTGGACGTGATCACCACCCTCAATGCACGCTACGGCGCGACCCAGTCTTTTAATGAGGCCACCTTTTTTGAGGTCTTTGTAGCAGAAGTCCACCCGGATTTAATGGACTTTTTCAACCGCTACGTGCGAGGCACAGAAGCCTTGCCCTTGAAGCGCAACTTGGCCTATGCGGGCTTCGATTATGTGCACAACGAATCCCGGTCGTTGCCCATCAACCCAACCAAATCCAAGAACCTTAAACTGTCCTTCTTGCCATTGGGTGCCGTGAAGGAGGTAAAAAAGGTGAAGGGTCCTCTGCCCTTTGCCGTGGAAAAGGGCGATCTGGTCTCCTTTGATGCGGCACAACTTTCCAGCCTAGCGGGGCCCCTTTCCGCTGAACTTCCCGTGGAAATTCGCGTCCAGCACGATGGACAATGGACCTCCAGCTCGGTGGTACCTGAGCGCGAAGAGGTTGTTTTGAAGCACCAACTCTTTGAACTCGACCAGCCGTCCGGCATGCAGCAAGGACTGCGTTCTCTTTGGTTGAGCGGAGATATTGGAAAATACTAGGCAACACCCGATTTTGCGTCCTACTTTTACGGCATGGCACGCATTTTAACGGGAATACAAAGTTCGGGACGTCAACATTTGGGCAATGTGCTTGGCGCTATTAAACCGGCCATCGCATTGGCGAATGACCCTAAAAATGACGCCTTCCTTTTCATCGCAGACTTGCACTCGTTGACGACGGTCAAGGATCCGATCGCCCGAAAGGAAAACCTGTTGGCCACCGCTGCGGCGTGGTTGGCCTGTGGTTTGGATCCAGAGAAAGTCGTTTTCTACGCCCAGAGCCACTTGCCCGAATGCACCGAGCTCACCTGGTACCTCAACTGCTTCACGCCTTTTCCTATGCTGGCCAATGCGCACAGCTTCAAGGATAAGTCCGACCGTCTGTCGGATGTGAATGCGGGCCTTTTTGATTATCCCGTGTTGATGGCTTCCGACATCCTATTGTACGATGCACATTTGGTGCCCGTTGGGAAGGATCAGCGTCAGCATTTGGAGATGACTCGCGACATGGCCGAGACCTTTAACCGCCAAACCGGCACGGAAACCTTTGTCATACCGGAAGCGCGCATTGACGAAGCGGTGATGACCATCCCTGGCACCGACGGCCAAAAAATGTCCAAGTCCTACGGCAATATTATCGACATCTTCTTGCCCGAAAAGGCGCTCAAAAAGCAGATCATGTCCATTGTGACGGACTCCACGCCCCTCGAAGAGCCTAAGGATCCCAGTACCTGCAACGTCGTGCAGCTCTACCGCCTCGTGGCCAGCCCGGCCCAAGTGGCGGAAATGGAAGCCCTCTACCGCGCCGGGAACTACGGATACGGCCACGCGAAAACGGCCCTGTTGAACGTATTGCTCGAAGTTTTTGCGGAAGAGCGTGCCCGTTTTGACGCCTACATGGCCAACCCTCAAGCGGTCTACGAAGCGTTGGAGGTGGGGGCTGCAAAAGCCCGCCCCGTGGCCCAAGCCACCATAGCGCGCACCCGCGCAGCTTTGGGCTTCTAAAAATCTAGGAATTAGCGATTCCGGCGGAACTGCGCTTGAAGCGCTTCGCTGGGACCATGCCCGATAAACTGATCGGGGTAGCTTCTTCGAATGCACTGAACGTTGGGAATGGCATGTTCGGCCAGCCAAGTGCTCAACGCGGCGCCCACTCCGCCAAGTGCTTGACCATCTTCCCAGACCATCCAGCGGTAATGGTTTTTCGCAAAATAAGCCAGCATATCGGGGTTGATTGGCTTGGCCATTCGTAGGTCCACGACACTTTCGGTCGATTTGGCTTCGTGCAGTGCGTCAGCGATCACGGGCCCTAGGCAAAAGTGTACGGTTCCGGTGCCCCATTGAAGGATGTCCATTCGGCCTCGGCGTTCCAAAGCTGCAGGGAGGCTGGGTTCCGTTCCCTTGGGGTAGCGAATGACAGCCGGCCCGCCATAAGCCAGGGCCTCGCGAAGGGCCTCCTTTAGGGCTTCCCCGTTGCGGGGGGCCCAAATGGCGGTATTCGGAACGGATCGAAATAGCGCCAAATCAAATACTCCATGGTGCGTGCCCCCATCTTCACCGACGAGTCCAGCGCGGTCCAAACACAAAATGACCGGTAAATTTTGCAAAGCCACATCATGGATCCACTGGTCCACAGCCCTTTGCGAAAAGGTGCTATAGAGGTTAACCACGGGGCGCAACCCCGCTGCCGCCATGCCAGCCGCCTCCGTGACCACATGGCCTTCCGCGATGCCGCCATCAAAAAAGCGCTTGGGGAAAGCCTCTCGGAAGCGGTCCAAACTGCATCCCGGGGCCATGGCCGCGGTGAGGGCCACGATTCGGGCGTCACGTGCTGCGAGGGCAATGAGTGATTCGGCAAAATGCGTTTGGAAATGCTGGGGACCTGGAAGGGACTCAGACAGGCCTAGGCTGTCAAGCAGTGGGCGCCGTGTTTGGACGTGCAGAACCCGGGGACCCGATGCCTGGAGGGCATGCTCAAGGGCCGAGTGCAATTCGGGCATGTCGTGGCCATCAATAGGACCACCCATCCACGTCCAACCCAAAGATTGGATGAAGGCTTCATAGCGGCCGTTTTGATGCAGAGCACCGACATTTTCTTCAATAGCCTGCCCGTTATCGTTGAGGATGAGAAGAACATCATCGCCCTGACTGCCAGCGTCGTTCAAAGCTTCGAAGACCATGCCTCCGGTAAAGGCTCCATCGCCCACGACCGCCACACGACGTCGCTTTCGGCCTGTGAGGGCATCCGCTCGGGCAAAGCCTAGCAAGGCGGAAAGTGCTGTGCTCGAATGGCCTACGCCAAAGGCATCAAAGGGGGATTCATCGCGTTTGGGAAATCCGCTTGGCCCCGCGGGGGTCCGATTGGCATGGAAGACTTCGGCGCGATCCGTGAGTACTTTATGCCCGTACGCTTGGTGGCCAACGTCCCAAATCAGAATGTCCTCTGGGCAATGCAATAAAGCGTGCAACGCAACAGTCAATTCGGCCACACCCAAGCTGGAAGCCAGATGCCCGGCTTTGTCTTCCGTCGTTTCACGTAAAAAATTGCGCAGTGTGTGGGCCACCGTTGCCAAGGCATCGGGGCGCATACCGCGCAGCATCTCCAAAGAGGGAAGACTAGACATGGGCCAAAAGTACGCCCGCCTCGTTCATGAGTGGGGCTTGCTCCGAACAAAAACGCCGCCCTTGCGGGGCGGCGTTTAGCTAGGGAGCGAAGGTTTCGTCTTCGCATGGTAGGAGGCAAGGGAGCTAGAAGGCTCGGGCTGCGCCCTCAAGCCCTCAATCAGAGCTTATGCGCCTTGTTTTTCCCAATACCTCCGTGAACGGGCCACTTCGGTGAGGTACAGCATGACCGGCATGATGACCAAGGTCAAGAAGGTCGCAAACGTCAAACCAAAAATGACCGTCCAGCTGATGGGCCCCCAGAAAGCGACGTTGTCGCCCCCGAAGTAAATCTGGGGATTGTTCTCTGAAATCAACGTGAAGAAGTCAATGTTCATACCGGTGGCCAAGGGGATTAAGCCCAAGACGGTGGTGATGGCCGTTAACAAAACTGGACGCAAACGTGTGCGGCCGGCTTCGGCAAGCATGTTGGCCAGCTCTTGAACGGGCAGGCGAGCCTCTTCATCCAAGCCCAATTCAGCTTTGCGGCGATCGAACAATTGCCCAGCATAGTCTGCCAAAACAATCGCGTTGTTCACGACTACCCCAGCGAGGGAGATGATGCCGATCATGGTCATCACAATGATGAAGTCCATGCGGAAGAACAACAGACCTAGCAAAACCCCAATCAAGGACAAGATCACCGTGATCAAAATCAGGAAGGGGATGCGTGCCGAGTTGAACTGGCCGACGATGATCAAGAAGATCATAAATACGGCCCCCAACAAAGCCTTGGAAAGGAAGCTAAATTCCTTCGCTTGCTCTTCTTGCTGGCCCGTAAAGGACAGTGTCATGCCGCGTGGCACCTCGTAATTCGCCAAGAGCTCCTTAATCTCCCCAACAATCTGGGTGGGATTGGCCCCTTCTTGGACGCCAGAGTACAAGGTGATAACACGATCGAGTTCTTTGCGTTTTACGGCGGAGAAGGTGGAAGACTTGCTCGCGCTGGCCACGGCCGAAATGGGCACTTGTTTGATGCGGCCCGAACCTTGGTCCCGGAACGTGATCTTTTGGTTCATCAAACTCTCCAAATTGTATCGGTAGGCATCGTCAAAGCGCAAGTTGATGGGGTATTCGTCCTCATCGTCTTTAAAACGGCTAATCTCCTTACCAAAGAGGGCTGTGCGCAATGCGTCGCCGATTTGACCGGTGGAGACTCCCAAAGAACGGGCCTTGGCTCGGTCAACGGTGATGGGCAATTCGGGCTTGCCGCTCTCAACGTCCAGCTTCAATTCGTCGTAGCCTTTGATCGGCGAGTTTTCGATCTCGCGCTTGACTTCCTGCGCAAAGGCCAAAACCTCTTCGTAGTTGCTTCCTGTCAATTCAATGTTGATTGGGGCGCCCTGAGGTGGGCCGTTTTGGTCCTTTTCAATGGCCACGACCGCCCCGGGAATGTTGGAGATATTGTCGCGCAGCAGATTCAGGACATCGGAGCTGCTTACGGGTTGGCCATCTTGGTCCAACCGGTACTTGGTTTCGCGGAAGGCTACCACGATTTTGGCTTTGTGAGGGGTGGGAACATTGGAGGGGCCCTCGCGGGGGTCACTCGTTCCTTTACCAACCTGCGCAATGATGGATTCCACCATGTAGTTATATGGTTGGCCATCCACCTCATAGGTAAATGTGGTCACCAATTCCGTTATCTCCTTTTCCAATTCCAAGGTCAAGGCATTGGTTGCCTCGATATCCGTTCCGACCGGAAGTTCGATGTAGATGTTGGCCAAGTTTGGCTCATTGTTGGGAAAGAAGAGAACCTTCGGGGGGAAAGCCGCCAACAAAAAGATCGACACAAAGAGGAGCCCCACGGTCCCCAAGAAGAACTTCCGGGCATTCTTGCCGCGGAGCGAAAATGCGACCACGCGGGAGTAAAACTGCTCCAAACGGGGAAGGGCGGACTTCTGGAAGTATTGGGTTCCAGGCTCAAAAATCCACAGATAGGTCAGGATGAGGATTCCGGCATACCCGAAGAGATTGGCTAATGTGGCTACAAACAAGGGCAATCCAACGGGGGTTCCCAGTGCCAGATAGATGGCCGTATGGGTGCCCAATCCGAGGACCGCGAGGATCGCGCCGATACGGGTCCACTTGGGTCGGTTGACGGTGTCCTCCTCCGTCTTCATGTAGCGTGCAGCCAGGGCCGGGTTGATGACCAAGGCGACAAACAACGACGACGAAAGGACGACAATCAGGGTATAGGGAAGGTATTTCATAAACTCCCCGATCAAGCCGGGCCAAAGGGCCAACGGCACAAAGGCGGCGAGGGTCGTTGCGGTAGAAGTGATGATGGGCATGGCCACTTCGGCGGCGCCCAATTTGGCTGCTTCGCTGGCTTTGTAACCACTACTCATAAATCGGTAGACGTTTTCTACGATGACAATGCCGTTGTCCACCAACATACCCAAGGCAAGAACCAGGGCAAACAAAACCATAAAGTTGAGTGTGACCCCCATGGAATTGAGGATAAAGAAGCTGAGCAACATGCTCAAGGGGATCGCGATGCCTACAAAAAGCGCATTCCGAAGACCCAAAAAGAAGGTCAAAACCAATACGACGAGCAAGACTCCGAAAATGATGGAGTTTTCGAGCTCGCTGACTTGGTTTTTGGTGCGCGTTGACTGATCGTTTGTGATGGAAATAAGCAGGTTGCTAGGGAAGTATTCCGCCTTGGCCGTCGTGACAATCTCGTTGATCGCTTTGGAGGCAAGAATGAGGTTCTCACCTGAACGCTTCTTGATGTCCAAGGTGACAACTGGGTCACTGTATTGCCGTGCATAGGATTCGCGGTCCACTTCGTCAAAGGCGACGGTGGCGACGTCGCGCAAATAGACGATGTCTTCTTTCTCCTGCTTGACAATGATATTTTCGATGTCGCGAAGGGACTCAAATTCCCCAAGGACGCGCACGTTTCGTCGGTAGCCATCGACAAGAAGGTCGCCGCCGGAAATGGACATGTTTTCGTTTTGGATGGCCCCAGCGATATCCCGGAAGGAGATGTTCAAGGATTCCATCTTCTGATTGTCCACCATGATGCGAACCTCTTTGTCATCAATGCCGCGGATGTCCACGGAAGTGATGGCCGCCAAATCCTCAATTTCTTCCTTGAGGTACTCGGCGTAGTTCTTGAGCTGGTCGCTCGTGTATTCACCCGAAAGATTGATGTTCATAATCGGCAACAATTCACCGATGTTGAGGTCAAAAATGTTGGGGTCAGCAGGCAGGTCGTTCGGGAAGTCGGGGCTGGAGCGCGCGGCATCCACCTTGTCTTTCACCTTGCGCAGCGCCTCGGACACCTCGACATTGAAATTAAACTTCACCTCAATGGACGAATATCCTTGGATGGACGTAGACGAAATCTTGTCCACTCCGGAAATGCTGTTGATTTCCTTTTCGAGGGGACGCGTGATCAAACGCTCAATGTCCACAGGTGAGTTCCCTGGGTAGACGGTTCCCACATAAATGGTGGGTTGGGCAATCTCCGGGAAGCTCTCGGCAGGCATGGCGCGGTACGCCATCAGGCCGGCAATGAGGATAATGACCGTCAAGACCCCCACGGTTATGCGGTTGTTCACCGCCCAATCCGTGATGCCAAAACGGCGCATCATCGATGTATTCTGTTCTGACATGGCTTAGTAGAGTTTGACAATTTGGTCGGGCTGGACGGAGCGAATACCGCGGTCCACTACTTTATCGCCGGGGGCAACCCCAGACTTCACTTCGGTGAACTCATCATTGGAAACACCCAAGACCAAGTCACGTCGGGCAATTCTACCTAATTCGCCTTCCTGCACGTAGACGTAGGTGTAGTTCATCCCCTTAGTGTCCTGTAGAATCAAGCGGTTCGGGATGGTGATAGCGCTTTCCGTGCTGTAATCTTTCAAAGCAACCGAAGCCATCATATTGGCTTTGAGGTTTTGATTCTTGGGCAGCTCCACGGTCACGCCGAAGGTGCGGCTGCCGGGGTTGATGTAGTTGCCGACTTGGCCAACGTTCCCTTCCAAGGTGAGCTGTATGGCAGAAAAATTCATGACTACGCCATCTCCTTTTTCGATGCGCTGGATGTAGGTTTCGGGAACCTGCATTTCGAGGCGGAGGCCGCCGTTGCCAACGAGGCGAACCATGGGCATGCCGGGCGCGCCGTATTCACCTTCCTTCGCAAACACTTGATCCACAACGCCATCAAAGGGGGCAGAAATCGTCGTCATGGACACCTGCTTTTGAACGGCGCTGAGGCGCTTTTGGAGGGCTTCAAATTGTGTTTTGGCCTGGAGATACTGCACTTCACTGCCAATCTTTTGGTTCCAGAGACGCTCTTGCTTTTCAAATACCGACTTGGCCAATTCCAATTGGGTTTTCACTTCGGCCAAGTTGGCTTGCGCCATGGAGCCGTCCAGGGAGACCAAGACTTGGCCAGCGCGTACGCGCTCCCCGCCTTTGACCGTAACCCGGGCAATGCTTCCTGCCATTTCGGGGTACAATGTGACAGACTTGTCCGACATGACGGTACCGTATACCTGGAAGGCGTGATCGAAGGCCCCTTGGGCGATGTCAAACGTGGTCACGCTCGCAAAGCTTCGCGTGCTATCAAACGAGGCGAGCTGAAGGTCCACATCAGCCAGCTGGGCTTTGAGGTCTTCAATCACTGCCGACAGGGAATCGCGGCGCGCGTTCAATTGATCGACCGGGGTGGTTTCGGGCGTACTGCAGGAGGCAAAAATCGCCGCCACGAGCATAAAAAGAGACAGGTTTTTCATGGGATTATTCGAGAGTTTGAAGGTTGTAAGCGCCCATAGACTTCTCTAAGGCGACGCGTTTGTTGAGGGCATTGTTGGCCGCTAGCAACATGGCGGCAACACTTTGTTGGTATTGGGAAGAGGCCTGGCTGTAATCCATGCTCGAAGCCACCCCTTCGATGAGCTTCACTTCGGTGTTCTTCATGACCCGCTGCGAAAGGGAAACGTTTTGGACTTGAATTTGGTAGACCTTGAGTGCGTTGGCATAATCGGCCCGTGCTTGGGCGTGTTGAAGGGTCAGGGCGTTTTCGGTGTTGGCCAAAAGGATATCCAACTCTTGCAGCTTGATGAATTGCTCCTGCACGCGGGCAATTTTCCGACCAGAGCTAAAAAGCGGCACCTGAGCAGACAAGTTCCAGGATTGGAACGTCGCATTGTTCGCAGAAACGCCGTTGGGGTCAAACACATTGGCCGACTCACTGACAAATTGGCGATTGAATCCATACCCCGCATAAAGCTTGGGCAAGAACTGCATTTTCTCATTTTGGAGGTTGAGGTATTGGCCCTTCCGGTTGGTGCTTAATTGGCGGTAGTCAATGTGATTTTGCACTTCAAAGGGAACGCCAAGTAGGGCTTGACCGCTTTCTGCGAGCACGAGGAGATTTTCCAGTGAGGTGGTCAAATGCAATGCGGTCTCTGGCGCCATGCCGCACTGAAGTTTGAGGAGCTGCTCGGCAATCTGGCTCTGGCTTTCCAGGTTGGCCACATTGGCTTCCAAATTGTGGTAGACAATAGAGAGTTGATCCACGTCATCTTCGGAGACAAAGCCTTCGCCTTGCATCGCTTGGAGATTCTTCAAAGTGGAGGCTGTATTGGCCAAGGTGGCCTGAAGAGCCGTCAGGTTTTCCCCTAAAATGACGCGCAGGTGGTAGGCTTGCGCCACTTGTTCCCGCACATCTATGGTCGCTTTTTCGTAGGAGTCCGCCGCCATGTCGCGCAAGACATTGGTGGCGAGGATGGCCACAATGTAGGAGCCGTCAAACACGAGTTGATTCACCGACAATCCGGCGACCGAATTGTATCGGGTGCCAAATTGCAATTTGTCAATAACCCCATCTTGGTTGATGTCAAAGAATTGCGCAGGCAATTCGATGTTGTCGGTGTAATTGCCGCCCATGCTCACCGAGGGCAGGCCCAAGGCAATATTCTGGATCAGGACTTTTTCGGCGGCCTTCTTTTCAAGGGATTGGACGCGAATCTGGGCATTGTGTTCCAGGGCATAGGAAATGGCCTGATCCAACGACAGATCCATTCGCTGTTGCCCCAAGGCGGACAGGCTACCCATGGCTAGAGCCAAGAGGAGGAAGCTACGTTTCATTTGGTTTTGGGAGATTGGAGTTCTTGTAAATACGCGAGTCCCTGCGCAGTGGCAATGGACCGAATGTGCATGAGAAGACTGTAATGAAGCAGCTCGCCACGAGGTCCGGGATCATCCCCCATGTCGGGGTCTTCCATGATGCCGACCATCGTATTGTAGCGGATCAAGGCCACGTGAGCGATTTGAAGGTCCTCTCGAAAAAGTTTTTGCTGGATGCCGCGTTCCAAATTTTTGGTCGTGGCCTGAATCATCATGGTACGGCGGGCATGCATGACCCAGTCGTAGGTTTCGGGGTGGTATTTTTTTAGGGGGAAGAGTAAGCGGGTGCCGTAATTCTTCAGGACCTCTTGTTGGATGCGTTGAACTTCAAACAACTCGTCAATGGCATTTTCAAAGATGCTCGCTTGCTCGATGAATTGCTTGGACTTCACCGCAAAAAGGTATTTAGCGGCTTGGTCCACGAGGTCTGACTTGTTGCTAAACAAGGTGTAGAGCGTTTTCTTGCTCATGGCCAACTCGCGCGACACATCGTCCATATTGACCGCACGAAGGCCAAAGCGTTGGAAGAGTTCCATCGATCGGGTGAGGATACTATGTCTGGGGTCGTTTTCCATAGGTCGTAGGCACGTGGCGCCTTCGGGGTGGCAAAGGTCATGCCATTTTACCCATTGGAAACATTTAGTGTGTAAAAATGTTTCCTGGAAAGTGAAAAAAAGCGAATATTTTTTGATTTAACCCCCTTGAAAATCCCCCACCGGTGGGCGCAGACTGGGAATATTTGTCCATTTTTGCAATGAAAGTCCTATTTTGCATCATACATCATGCCAACACATTCGGTTTCTGACATTCTTCGCGCTCCGGCCATGGGAGCGACGATTCAACTTAAGGGATGGGTTCGGACCTTCCGATCCAATCGCTTCTTAGCCTTGAATGACGGAAGCTGTCAGGCGAGCATTCAATGCGTGGTGGACTTTGAGGCATTCCCTGAAGCCCTGCTCCGTCGCGTGACGACGGGGGCCAGTGTGGCGGTGGTTGGAGAACTCGTACCAAGCCAAGGAAGTGGCCAGGCTGTGGAGGTGGCGGTCAAGACCCTCGAGGTTTTGGGCGACTGCCCGGCCGATAGTTATCCGCTGCAGCCCAAGCGCCACTCCCTGGAGTTCCTTCGAGAGATTGCGCATTTGCGCATGCGCACCAACACGTTTGGCGCGGTCATGCGGGTTCGCCATGCAGCTGCGTTTGCCGTGCACGAGTTTTTTAACCAGCAGGGGTTCTTTTACCTCAACACACCCATCATTACCGCGAGTGACGCGGAGGGAGCCGGAGAGTTATTCCGAGTGACCACGCTTCCTGCCGATGGCGCCCCGAAAAATGACGAAGGCCTCACGGACTTCCGCCAAGATTTCTTCGAAAAGCCCACCAACTTGACGGTCAGTGGCCAATTGGAAGGGGAATTGGGGGCGATGGCTCTGGGAAAAATTTACACGTTTGGTCCCACCTTCCGTGCAGAGAACTCCAACACCACACGGCACCTCAGTGAATTTTGGATGATTGAGCCGGAAATGGCCTTCCACGACCTGGCCGACAATATGGATTTGGCGGAGGCCTTCTGCAAGCACATCATCAAAGCAGTCATGGAACGCTGCCAGGAAGATTTGGCCTTTTTGGACCAGCGCCTGGAGCAGGAGGAGAAAAGCAAACCTCAAGCGCAGCGAGCGGAACAAGGCTTGCTTGAAAAGCTTCAGTTTGTGCTCGACAATCCCTTTGTTCGATGCACCTACACCGAGGCCATTGATATCCTCAAAGAGTCCAAACCCAACAAAAAAGGGCAATTCAAGTATCCGATCGAGACTTGGGGAGCAGACCTCCAATCTGAACATGAGCGCTTCCTCGTCGAAAAGCACTTTAAGTCCCCTGTGATCTTGTTTGATTACCCTGCGAAAATCAAAGCATTTTACATGCGGCTGAACGAAGACGGCGAAACGGTTCGCGCCATGGATGTTCTTTTCCCCGGTATTGGTGAAATCGTTGGAGGAAGTCAACGCGAGGAGCGTCACGACGTGTTGGTCGAAAAAATGAAGGCGGTCGGCATTGATCCGGAGCACCTCGACTGGTACTTGGACACCCGCAAGTTTGGCACCTGTGTGCACAGTGGATTTGGCCTGGGCTTTGAGCGCATGGTCCAATTTGTCACAGGCATGGGCAACATCCGCGACGTCATTCCCTTTCCTCGAACGCCCGGCAACGCCGAATTCTGATTCACACCATGCTCAAGCAATCGCTCAGCCAACGGCTACAACAAAAGCTTTCGCCGCAGCAGATTCAACTGATGAAGTTGATTCAGCTGCCTACGCAGGCTTTGGAGGAGCGTATTCAGGAGGAAATGGAAGTGAATCCAGCCCTAGAGGAAGGGATGGATTCGCCTGAGCCCGCGGATGATTTGAGCAACGAATGGGAAGAAGAGGGAGGTCAAGAGGACTACGATCCGATGGACGACTACCTGAACGACGACGACATCCCGGACTATAAGTTGCAATCCAACAATTTTTCTGCGGACGACGAAGCCTATGAAGCGCCCGTGGTCGTGGGCAAGGACATGAGCGATTTGCTCAAAGAACAGCTCGCTATGCGCTCACTGGCGCCCCAGAAGGAAGCGTTGTGCAAATACCTCATCGGCACGCTGGAGGACGATGGCTATCTACGCAGGGAGCTGGTCGATATCGTCGATGACTTGGCCTTTTCCCTGGGTATTTTCATCGAAGTTCGGGAGCTGGAGGAGGCCTTGTACGTCATTCAAGGCATGGAGCCGGCAGGTGTCGGGGCCCGAGATTTGCAAGAGTGCTTGCTGATCCAACTTCAGATGCGCTCAGGAGCGACGGCAGCCTTGGCCAAGACCGTGGTTACGGAACATTTTGATGCACTGGCCAAGCGCCACTACAGCAAAATGATGGCCCAGTTGGATATCACAGAGGAAGAGTTAAAAGCGGTCCTGGACGAAATTGGGCGGTTGAATCCCAAGCCAGGGCACACGGCCGAAACGGGCAGCCACGCCACCCAAACCGTGATTCCCGACTATGTCATTCAAGTCGTGGACGACCAGTTGGAATTGCGCTTGAATGGCCGGAACGCGCCCGAACTCAATGTGTCCCGTGAGTACAAGGACATGCTGCAGCACTACAAAAAGGCGAAGCAGTTTGGTTCGGAACAAGAAAAGGAGGCCTTTCAATTTGTCAAGCAAAAGTTGGATTCGGCGAAGTGGTTTATCGACGCCATCAAACAGCGCCAACAAACGTTGATTTTAACGATGTCCGCCATCATGCGCTTTCAAGAGGAGTATTTCCTGACGGGCGATGAACGCAAGTTGAAGCCGATGATTTTAAAGGACATTGCGGACGAAGTCGGGATGGATATTTCGACCGTCAGCCGGGTTGCGAGCAACAAATACGTTCAGACGCCTTTTGGGACCTTTTTGATTAAAAATTTCTTTAGTGAATCGATGCTGAATTCAGAGGGGGAGGAGGTGTCCACCCGCGAAATCAAAAAGATTCTAGAGGACAGCATTTCGGAGGAAGATTCTCGGGATCCTCTGACGGATGATGCCCTCGCTAAACTCCTCAAAGACAAGGGCTACCCGATTGCGCGCCGTACCGTGGCGAAGTACCGCGAACAACTCGGAATTCCCGTGGCGCGCTTGCGCAAAACACTTTAAATACGGCGTTCAATCAATCGCATGCCACATTCGGTGGATTTGTGCGAGAAGTCCGAACCAAACACCTATTTTCGTAAGGCTGAAAAATATCTTTCGTATGAAACGTCTATTGTTTGCCTTTTTGTTGGGCGCCCTTTTTCTTCCCTTCCAAGCGGAAGCTTCACACATTCTAGGTGGAGACATCCAGTACAAATACGTGGGTGACTCCACGGGAGTAACGGGTCAATACCGCATTAAATTGGTGATCTACCGGGAGCAGTCTGGTGTGGGATTGGGTACGGCTCAAACTGTGACCATCAACGCGCCCAGTTGCAACTTGACCACCAACGTAACGTGTAGCCTCGCTCAACCAGAGTTCAGTGCGGCCTCGCTTGGTGCCTACGATTGTATTCCTCAGGGCACGAGTGGATCCTTTTTCAGCCCCATGGTCAATATCTACGTAGGGTATGTCACGCTCACGCAAATCTGCAACGATTACGTCATGTATTGGCAGTCCTGCTGCCGTCCTTTCGGCGTCACCGGAATCGCCAACTCGTCAGGTGCTGGGTTCTACTTTGAGGCGGAACTCAACAACACTTTGGGATATAATTCAGCCCCCGCCTTTGTATCGATTCCTTTGAGCTATATCTGCACGGGCGGATACATCAACTACCTTCAAAACGCCTATGAAAAGGATGGCGATTCCATCAATTACGAATTAATCCCCGCACGTGAGTTTGCATGGGGAAATGGTGGTGTCAGCGTTGGGTATGCCGCCGGATTTACCTATCTGCAGCCCATCCACACCGATCCAGCGGGACCATTCACCTTGAACACCCAAACAGGTAACATCACGTTCATAGCGAATACGCAGGAAACATCGGTGATAGCCATTCGCGTCAATGAATACCGTTTTGACTCGACCTATTTATTCTGGGAGAAAGTGGGATCGTCGAACCGAGAAATTCAGGTTTCGGTCGCGGCCAACTGTAACCCAATTGTGAACCAAGGGGTGAAGCTGGACCAAAACGCTCCGGGCGTGACACTTCGTCCTGACGGCAAGCAGCAGGTGGAATACAAGTGTTTGGACTCCACGGTAATGCTCTACTTCACCTTGTCTGTTGAGGTGGTGTCCATTTCTCCTGATGGTTCGGATTTCCGACTAACGGCGCCGAATGGTCAGCCTATTCCCATTCAAAAACTCGTTCCTTTCCCCAACGTAAACGGTGAAACGGACTCCATGCGGGTCAAGCTCTTTAAGCCGTTGTCCATGAATGGGGAATACTACCTCTATTCCAAAGTGGGCAATGACGGCAATACGCTTTTGAATAAGTGTGGAAAGGCCATGGATGAGTTTGATACAATTGTTCTCTTGGTGAATGACTGTGTCAACCTGGACATGCAGTTGACCAATGTGTCCATCGACGAAGACAAGCGTCCTCACATCTACTGGAAAATTGATCCAGCCACATTCCCATCCTTCCTCTTCAACAACTTCCGCATTTACCGTTCAGGAGACGGCGGAGCAAACTGGAATCAAATCACGTCATTGACCGATTCGGCCCAGCGCGATTGGGAGGACAATACCTTGGGTGCCGCAGATGTCGACGGGAAATCCTATCGATACTATGTCGAAGCGATAATCAATGGTTTGCAACAGCCGCCGACCAATACGGTCAAGAGCATTTGGCTGCGCGGAGACATGAGCAACACGGCATCGATTCCATCGGTCTGGACGGATTACAATGGGTGGAACAATCCCATGTACCAAGTGGAATTTGGCCGAGGTATCGCTGGTCAGCCTGGAGTCTACATCTGGGAGGATTACGGCGCATCACAGCTCGATACGTTTGTCACGGTAGAGTACCCCAACTTGCCCCCGGGCCAATACTCGATCCGCGTCCGCACCCACAATCCGACCCGTTTGCAGGACACGGCTTATTCCAACTGGATTGAGTTTGGTGAGCCCGTTCCCCCGATCCCGCCGATTGATACGGTGATTGTACCCAACGTGGTGACGCCGAACGGCGACGGTGTCAATGATGGCTTCCGCATTCAAGGGGCGATGAGTTACTCGTCTGGGCGCTACTTAATGATCATGAACCGCTACGGTAAGGTGGTCTACGAGAACGATGCCTACGACAATGCCAATCCTTGGAAAGGCGAAGACAACCGCGGGAATAAATTGGCCGACGGCGTGTACTTCTACATCCTTCGCTTGGATGACAACCCCAACAGTGCGCACCTCGAATTGACGGGTAACGTGACCCTACTTTCGAACTAAGCAAATTCACACTGTACCTTCAAGGCCGCCTCGTGAACGCGAGGCGGCCTTTTTTGTTGAGAGAATCGTATGGAACGCTTGGACCGCATCAAACAGCTGCTGAGAACCCTGCCTGAAAAGCCTGGGGTCTACAAGCATTTGGACAAAGACGGCGGGATTCTCTACATCGGCAAGGCCAAAAACCTCAAAAAACGGGTCAGTAGCTACTTCAGCAAAACCCATGACGAAGCGCGCTTGCGCATGCTGGTTCGACGCGTAGTGTCCATTGACGTCATTGTCACGGAGACGGAATACGACGCGCTTCTGCTCGAAAACACCCTCATCAAGCAGCATCAGCCTTGGTACAACATCAACCTGAAGGACGGAAAGACCTATCCCTGGATTTGCATCAAGAAGGAGCGTTTCCCGCGGGTCTTTAGTACGCGTCAGCGCATTGAGGATGGCAGCGAGTACTTCGGCCCCTATCCCTCAGGGCGGATGCTGGGGACCTTGTTGGATTTGATTCGACAGCTCTATCCATTGCGAACGTGTGCCTTGAATCTCTCGGAATCGGCCGTCGATGCCGGGAAGTATCGGGTGTGCTTGGAATACCAAATGCACAACTGCCTAGGGCCCTGTGAAGCACGCCAAACGGAAGCTGCCTACATGGAGGACATCGCATCCGTGCGGAAGCTCCTAAAGGGCGAGTGGTCCGCCATCAAGCAACGGTTGCACGGCCAAATGATGATGCATGCGGCCAAACAAGAGTTTGAACTAGCCCAGGCCTGCAAGGAGAAGTTGGACCACTTGGAAAAGTACCAAGCCAAAAGCACCGTGCTCAATCCTGCCGTGGGCGAAGTTGATGTGTACTCGGTGATCGACGATGTCGAGTACGGGTATGTCAACTTCCTGATGGTCCGGGAGGGGGCGGTACTTCAATCGTATACCTTGGAGTTGAAGAAGAAAATGGAGGAGACGCCGGCCGAAATGCTCGAGTTGGCCATACCAGAAATTCGCTTGCGTTTTGGGTCCGACGCAAAAATGCTCCTCCTTTCCCACGACGTCGAATTGGATTTGGCCGGGGTTCAATTCCAGGTTCCACAGCGCGGCGATAAGGCCGCGGTCGTTGCCCTATCCCAACGCAATGCCCGAGCCCAGCGTTTGGAACGCCTGAAGAACATGCAAATTGTTGATCCGGATCGCCATGTCAATCGGATTTTGGCACAAATGAAGCAGGACCTTCGCCTGTCGGAAGAACCCCAGCACATAGAGTGCTTTGACAACTCGAACATTCAGGGCACGCATCCGGTGAGTGCCTGTGTCGTGTTTAAAAATGCGAAGCCCGCCAAAAAGGAATACCGCCATTTCAATGTGAAAACCGTGGAAGGGCCCGACGACTTTGCTACGATGGAAGAGGTGGTGTACCGGCGCTACAAACGCATGATGGACGAAGGCCAATCGCTACCCCAGCTCATCTTGATTGATGGGGGAAAAGGGCAACTGAGTGCGGCGGTGGAGGCACTGAATAAACTAGGCTTACGGGGCAAAATCGCCATTCTTGGTATCGCCAAACGCTTGGAGGAACTCTACTTCCCAGGGGATTCCGTGCCTTTGTACCTAGATAAGCGTTCCGAAACGCTTAAAGTCTTACAACAGGCGCGAAACGAGGCACACCGCTTTGGCATCACGTTCCACCGAAACAAGCGAAGCAAGGCGAGTATTGGCTCGGCACTCGAGGCCATCCCTGGTGTAGGTCCGGCTACGATCGAAGTATTATTGAAGACCTTTAAGTCGGCAGCAGGAGTCAAAAGGGCGAGTGCCGAAGCGCTGGAAAATGCAGTGGGGCCTGCAAAGGCCAAAAAGGTCATGGCCTGGGTGGCGGAGACTTCCGCGAAGCCGACCACCTAGTCCTTCGGGGGATAGGTCACGCGAATGCCATCCAAGGGTTTTCGGGAAATATTCGGAACGGTGGCGTCCAAGGCGGCGTAGCCGACCGGCAAGAGTAGATAGGGTTTTTCGTGGCTCGGACGGTTCAACAGATCCTGTAGAAAATTCATAGGACTGGGGGTATGCGTCAAAGTGGCAAGACCCGCTTCGTGTATGGCGGCAATGAGCATTCCACAAGCAATCCCAACGGATTCGGACACGTAGTAGTTTTTCCGGACCTCTCCGTCGGGGCGGACGTCCTGGACATGCTTAAAGACGACAATAAGCCAGGGGGCCTTTTCCAAAAAGGGCTTTTCCCAATCCGTCCCAATGGGGGCCAAATCCTCCAGCCAGCTGTCAGGAGCACGACCCGCGTAGAACGCCTTTTCTTCCTCTTCCGCAGCTTCACGAATTTGCCGTTTGAGCACGGGATCCGATACGGCACAAAAGGTCCAAGGTTGTTTATTTGCCCCTGACGGAGCGGTTCCTGCCGTAGCAATGAGGGCATCAATCACCTCGGAGGAGATCGGAGTGTCCCGAAAAAATCGCACTGATCGGCGGGCTTCCCAGCGCGCCCAGGTTTCCTTTGCCCGCGCGGCCACCTCTTCCGGAGAGCGCTCCTCCATGCGGAAAGGAATGTGCCCGTCTGCCATCGGATTACAGGCCCTTTAGTTGGCCATCCTCCAGGGGAAGGATGCGGCGTGCGCGGTCAATCACGCGTTGGTCGTGGGTGGAAAAAATAAAGGTGGTTTTTTCCTTTTCGTTTAAGGCCGCCATGATGTCTAGAAGGGTTTCCGTGGACTTGGAATCCAAGTTTGCCGTGGGCTCGTCAGCGAGGACGAAGCGGGGACGGCTTGCCAGGGCGCGGGCAACGGCTACCCGTTGCTGCTGGCCTCCCGACAATTGGTTGGGGCGGTTGTGGGCGCGGTCCGCCAATCCAACGGCTTCGAGGAGCTCCATGGCTCGGGCATCGCGCTCCTTTTTACTGACCCCTTGAAGCTCCAAAATAAATCCGGTGTTTTCGAGGGCCGTCAGGACGGGAATGAGGTTGTAGGCCTGAAATACAAAGCCGATATGTTGGAGGCGAAAGTCAATGAGATCCCGGTCTTTGAGATCCACGATATTGACCCCGTCGATGCGAATGTGGCCCTGATTGGGACGGTCCAAGCCCCCAATGGCGTTAAGCAGGGTCGTCTTGCCGCATCCAGACGGGCCCACGATGGCCGTGAATTCCCCTTCCTCGAAGGAGGTGCTTACGCCATGTATGGCGGTCACTGTACCGGCTTGCGATTCGTATACTTTGACGACGTTTTGAAGTTCAATGAGGGCCATAGGGTCAAAAATTAAAGCACACGCATGCTTTCGATCGGGTTTAATTTAAGGGCTTTCCGCGCCGGATATAGGGCAGAAAGAAAAGCGAGAATAAAAACGAGTGCGGCAATGGGCAAGTAGAACTCGGGCACGGTGATCGGGTAGATGGTGGATTCCATTCCAAATTCGGCCAAGCCTTTCTCGACCCCTTTGAGTGTGATGCCTGTGCGCGATGTGACGGCCAAGGTGCCATGGCCCAGGGCCAAACCGATTGGCAAGCCGGCAAAACTCAGAAGGAGGGTTTCGGTCACGATGAGGAAGAAAAGACGGCGCTTGTTCATCCCTACCGCCATGAGCATGCCCAACTCGCGTGTTCGCTCCAAAATCGCCATGAGCATAGTATTGAGGATGCCGAACGCCATGGCCAGCAAAATGATGGTCATGAAGAGCAAGAGGGACTGTGCCATGATTTCATCGGCGTAGCCCAATTCGGGGCTGATGCTTCGCCATTCCTTGATCACTAACGGGGTAGAGCGCCGCTCCAGGGTCGCGAGAGATTCGATGCGACTTTGGATGAACCCTTGGTGCAAGCGCAGGCTGTCCTGCATTCGGAGTTGGTTCACAGTATGATCCATGGCATAGGGGTCCTGAACGCGGAAATTCACTTGGTGGGCGACGGGGAATTCACGGCCCAAAAGAGTGGAATCCAACATACCCATTTGCGAGGCGATATTCCATGCGGGGACATAGAGCATGGTCTCTTCCAGCAAATTAGAGGCCCCATCATAGAGACCCACCACATAAAAGAGCGCGCTGTGCACCTCGCCGGCCAAATCTTGGAAAGTCAAGACCACTCGGTCATCCACGTCGACCTCCAAGCGGCGAGCCAGTTCTTCCCCAAGGACGATTTCGTCCGCCTCGCGTGCGCCCAGGAAGGTGCCGGCTGTGATCGTGCGGGCGGCCTTGAATACGGCCTGCTCGGCCTCCGGATACACCCCTAGAACCAGGGCAGGGGCCGCGCCAGAACCACTTTGAATCATGGCCTGCAGCACCAATCGGGGAGCTACGGCCGTAACCGCCGTGTCGCGCGATATATTTTCCAGGACAGTTGCAAGTTGCGGGATGAGTGCTGCGGCCTCCGGGGAGGCTTCATAGGCCGCCGACGTAATGCGTCCGTGGCCCACATTGTCGTCAAGAAGACTGACGGTTCGGGCGTCGTTGAGCCCGGTGGCCCAGCCCATCATAAAAATGCCGGCCCATACGCCCAAGGCCATCGAGCCGATGACCACAATGGAGCGCCAAGGGCTGCGCCAAATGTTGCGCCAGGCCATGCGAATTGTACTCATATCAGCGGTGAATGGCAGGAGATTTATACACGACGTAGATGGGCCATAGGCTCGCAAGGAGGGTCAAGCTGAGGACAATGGCTCCATGGGTCCAGGTGATGGACCAATCCATGGAGGGAGGTAGAACGGGTTCCCACCCCTGTTGCTCCATGGCTTGCGCAATGTCGCCCAGGAGACGGAGTGGCCGGACATGGAAGTAGTATACGACCCCTCGCCCCATGGCGGTACCGGCGGCGGCCCCGAGCAGGCCCATGAGTAGCGCTTCGGTGAAGACCATGCCAGCCAAAACAGGGCGTTTGACCCCCAAGGCAATTTGCATGGTGAATTCCCGTTGGCGCTCGTTGGCCAACATAATCATCGTCCCCAAGAGCCCAAAGGAGATGACTACGTAGAGAATAAATAGGATAACAATGCCTCCCGCAGAATCCGCTTGAATGGCTTGCTGCAATTCGGGCATGCGCTCCTCCCAGGAGGTCCATGAAGCATAGTCCATGGGGTGCTGCTGTGAAAGGTCGGCCGCCGCTCGCATGGATTCACCCGGATTTTTGGGGGTGATCATGACCGTCCCCCACATGCCGTAGGCGCCGCTGTAGGCTTGGGCATCTTCAAGTCGCATGACCGCGACGCGTTTTTCGAGTTCGGGATTTCCCAGGCGGAGGGTCCCTGCGACGATCATTAAATCGCTGGCCATGGAGCCTTGGTAGCCTTGCCCCATGCCGACCAGGGTGTCCCCAATTCGGGCGTCGAGGGATTCGGCGAGGTAGCGCCCTAGCCAAACAGGGAAGGGACCATGGCGGGGAGCGTCCAAGGTTCCATCCATCAGTCGGGTGGCCCAAAAGTCCCTATCCTCCCGGGTAAAGTCTACGCCTGTCCATTGGGCCACGCCGCTTTCTTTTCCATGACTAAGGAGGGTAAAGCCTGCTAGGCGCGGGGTGGCGGAGGCGACGTTGGGGTCGGCGGTGACGGCCTCGAGCCAGCGGGGATCTTCGACCATGGCCACATCCAAATTTTGGGAGGGCCAATAGGTGCTGTCAGCGACTTGAACATAGCCGGCCATTCCACCGACTACCGTGTGAATCATGTGGCCATAGATGCCTAGCTGCAAGCTGCGAATCAAAATCGCAAAAAAGAGGGCAAAGGCGACCGCGGCCGCCGTGATGGCACTTCTTCGTCGATTGCGGCCTAGGTTTCGCCAGGCTAAACGGGTAGTTAGAGACATGGGGCCTGGAGCATTACAGCGTATCGATGTTTTTCATGGTGGCCTCGCTAAACCAGCTTGCCTTTAAGTCAGGGCGCTTGCGCCACTCCATGATCGTGAGCGTGGTCGTCTGGTTGCCGTCTTTGGCGGTGAAGCGAATCTGATCGGGCATGAGTACTCCATCAAAACGTTTAAAGTGCAGGGCGTCCATCTGCTGGCTTACGCCCCCCTTTTTGTCCAAGAACACCAACCGCACCCAGGTATCGTTTTGTACACTGAGGTAGGCGTCAACATGGTCGTAGGCCACTGGGGTGTTGGGTTTCGGTGTGCAACGGATGAGATGGCATTCTTGGCCATTCACTGTTTTTTTACCCAGGTATTGGTGGGTAAAGTCTTGACTGAGCGAGGCAGCCCCCAGAATATTGTCAAACTGTGCATCCGTGCCCATCCACCCCTGCATGAGCATGGAGGAGGGGAGCTTCATGATTTTCCCGGTCCGGGGGGAATAGGTCATCAGCGCTTTGTCCGCTTTCATATACACCATTCCCGCGTCGCGCTCGGGGGAGACAATTTGCACCAGGGAGTAGGCATTGCCCATGTTCCAGCTTCGGAGCTCCATTTCTCGGGTGTAGCGCGGGCGTTCTGCTTTCATTTGAATGCGGCTGTACGCAGACTGTTGCACAGCCGCCCCTTCGGCTTTGGCGAGCAAAGCACTCGGGTTTTGGCCCAAAACAGGAAAGAAGCTCAGGCTAAGCCCAAGGAGGTAAAGAATGTGACGGCGCATGGGAGGATGAATTTACGGCTCATAGGTTAAACCCAACTGTGGCCAAAGGGTTCGGCGTCTCGGGGGGATTTTGGGCATTACTTTTGCAGAAGACTTAGTGCCCTTTGGGCGTTCACTGTATAATCGAATCGACTATGTATCCCGAAGACCTCATTGCTCCCATGCGCGCCGAATTGACTGACGCAGGCTTCACTGAAATCCGCGACGCAGCCGCGATGGAAACGGCCATCACCCAAAATGCGGGAACGACCTTTGTGGTGATCAACTCGGTCTGTGGTTGTGCGGCAGGTTCAGCCCGCCCTGGAGCTCGGATGGCTGTTGCCAATGCGGGCAAGAAACCCGATCATCTTGTGACGGCCTTTGCTGGAAATGATCGAGAATCGGTCAATAAAGCCCGCGATTTGATGCTTCCCTTCCCTCCTTCTTCGCCCTGTATGGCCCTCTTTAAGGATGGGGAACTCGTCCATATGATCGAGCGCCATCACATTGAAGGTCGCCCCGCAGATATGCTGGCAGCCAATTTGATAGGGGCCTTCGAGGCTCACTGCGGCTAAATGACTCCCCTCCTTGTTGGTTTGAGGACAACCCGTGAACGCTTTCCGGGTGCGAGTTTACTTATGGTAAAATTTACTATAGTGTACTTTGTACGCTTTATCCAATATTCATGTATTTTAGGGGCAAAATATCCCAACCATGAATTGGAAACGCACCCTTGGAAGCGCCCTCGCCTTCCTCTTTCTTTCTAGTACTGCCCTGGCACAAGGACGTGTTAGCGGATCCGTAAAGGATGCGGCAGGCGCGGCGTTGCCGGGCGTTGTGCTCTCAGATGAAGCGTCTGGAACGACGGCCATGACGGACAACAACGGCATGTATTCCTTGACCGTTTCGGCCAACCAAGCCACCGTGAAGGCGACCATGCTGGGCTATGTGGGAGTAAGCAAAACAGTCACGTTGACCAATGCTGCGGCAACAGCCAACTTCACGTTGGTTGAATCGGCGGTAACCCTGGACGACATCGTGGTGATTGGCTACGGAACGTCCAATGTCAAAGACTTGACAGGGTCGGTCGTGAGTGTCAAGGCCAAATCCTTCCAAAAGGGAGCCTTTTCGACGCCGGAAGCCCTGATTTTGGGTAAAACTCCCGGTGTCCGCATCACCTCCAATTCGGGTATGCCCGGTGCGGGTAGCCGCATACGCATTCGAGGCGGTTCATCCTTAAATGCCAGCAACGATCCTTTGATTGTCATCGATGGCTTGCCCGCTGATGGCCTTGGACTGCTCAACCCTTCGGACATTGAAAGCTTTACTATTTTGAAGGATGCCTCTGCCACGGCGATCTACGGGTCACGGGCGGCCAACGGGGTCATCTTAGTCACGACCAAAAAAGGCACGGCCAATAGCGCCTTCCATGCCGATGTTACGGCGGTCACGTCGTTCCGCAATGTCACCAACCAAGTGGACGTCCTCTCTACGGAGCAATTCCGCAACGTGATTGCCGAAAATGGCACGTCTACCCAGCAATCCCGGTTGGCTACCGCCGACCCCAACCAAGTCACCAACTGGCAGAATGAAATCTACCAAACAGGGGTGGTGAATGACTACAACATCGCCTTGACGGGCGGGTTGAAAATGCCCTACCGCCTGGGATTGGGGATGTACCGTGAAAAAGGGGTGCTCAAGCGCTCAGAGCTGAAGCGTTACACGGCCACCTTGAATGCGAGCCCCTCTTTCATGAACGGCAAACTCAAGGCCAATACGAGCGCCAAAGTGATTTCGGCCGAAAACTCCTACGCCAACCAGGGTGCCATCGGCACGGCGGTCTTTTTTGATCCCACGCGTCCGGTCCTCAGCGGGGATACGGCCTATGGAGGATACTTCGAGTGGACGATGCCCAATGGAGCTCCTTCGGCCCTTTCACCGCGCAACCCGGTGGGATTGTTGATGCTGCGCGATGATGTGGGCTACAATACCCGTGCTCTGGGCAACATCTTATTTGATTACCAGCCTTTGGCAAGCGAGGCGCTGCACCTTTTCATGAACGTAGGGGGCGAGTACTCCTACACGCACGGAAACACCTTCGTTCCTGCCTATGCAGCCATGAACTTCAACAATGGGGGGGAAATGAATAAGTATGAGTCTACCCGCACGAACCGATTGATTGAACTCTACGGCAATTACAACAAGCAAGTGAGCAACCGCGTACATGCGGATTTGACCGGGGGATACTCCTTCCAGCACTGGAGCTCATCCTCGCCATCGTATGCGAGCCTTAATGCCGCAGGCGACACGATTAGCCCAGCTAACCCCAACCCCTTTTTCTCAGAGAATGCTTTGATGTCCTTCTACGGCCGTGGAAACTTCAACATCAGCAATAAATACTTGGCAACCGCCACCTTGCGTTCGGATGGTTCCTCTCGCTTTTCAAAGGATGCGCGTTGGGGCTTGTTTCCCTCGGCGGCTTTGGCTTGGAACGTGCTGGAAGAAGACTTCTTTGCGGGCCAGACGCTCTTCAGCAACCTGAAGGTGCGCATGGGCTATGGATTGACGGGCCAGCAAGACATCTACAACGACTACGGCTACATCCCCAACTACAACTATGGAACGGCCACGGCCCAGTATCAATTTGGCAACAACTGGGTGGACATCCTTCGCCCGGACGCCTACGATTACAACCTGCAGTGGGAAAAGACGGCCACAACCAATATCGCCTTGGACTATGGGCTGTTGAAGGGCCGCATCAACGGTAGCGTGGATGTCTACCGCAAAAACACCTTTGACCTCTTAGGGGTGGTGCCCATCCCAGCGGGAACGAATTTCTCCAATCGGGTTTTGACCAACGTGGGCTCCATGACCAATAATGGTATCGAAGCGTCCGTCAACCTCGTGTTGGTCGACAATGCCACGACCAATTTTGAGATTGGCTTCAACGCCTCACGCAACCGCAATCAAATCACCAAGCTATCACTGGTTCAGGACACAACCTCACCCGGTATTCAGGTGGGCGGTATCGCAGGGGGCGTGGGCAACACGATCCAAATTCATGCGCTAGGCATGCCGATGTTCACCTTCTACAGCTATGAGCAGATCTACGATGCAACAGGCCGCCCCTTGGAGCGCAACGGTTCACTGGATCAATACAGCGACGGAGTGGACGTCAATGGCAATGGCAAGATTGACGACATCGAAGCCTATGTGGATCAGAATGGCGACGGCATCATCAATACCAGCGACTTGGTGGCTTGGGCAGGAAAAACACCTGAACCCCGTCAGATTTTTGGATTCAACGCTAATTTCTCGCACAAGCGTTGGTCAGGTGGAATGACTTGGCGCGCGGAGCAGGGACAGTACATGTACAATAACTTGTCGTCGAACCACGGCAATTACTTTGAAGTGGGAGGCTCCATGCGTCACTTGAACAACCTAGTGACGGATTATTTGAATACAGGCTTCCGCTCACCCCAATACCTCTCAAGCTATTACATCCAAGAGGCCTCTTTCATTCGCTTGGACAACCTGTACCTATCCTACAACTTGGGCAACCTTTACCAAGACAAGTATGCTACGAGTTTGAATATCTCCATGCAGAACGCTTTAGTCATCACGAAGTACAAAGGATTGGATCCCGAAATCGCCGGGGGAATTGACAACATGATCTACCCCCGTCCTCGCGTATTCAACCTCCAATTGACTGTTACCCTCTAATACCGGACGCCATGAAATCTATCAAACTCTTTTCTCTTTTGGCCGGTGCAGCGCTCTTGGCCGCGTCATGCGCCAAGGATTTGAACCTGACGCCCAAATATGGTTTGAACGCGGATGCGGTTTACTCCGACCCCAATAATTACATCAACGTGTTGGCCAAGCTGTATGCGGGCTTATCCACATCTGGTAACCAAGGCCCCGCTGGGATGCCCGACATCGGCGGCATCGATGAGGGATTCTCCCAGTATGTCCGCGTGTATTGGAACCTCCAAGAGCTTCCGACCGATGAGGCCGTTTGCGGCTGGAATGATCCCGGAGTCCCCGAGCTCAACACCATGACGTGGAATGACAACTCGTCTTTTGTGAGTGCGATGTACTACCGCATCTACTACCAAATCGCCTTGGCCAACGAGTTCATTCGATACACCATGGACGAGTGGTTGAATACCAAGGACTTTACCCCCGAGCAAGTGGCCATGATCAAGGATATGGGCGCCGAAGCGCGCTACCTCCGTGCCTTGAGCTACTACCACGCTTTGGACCTCTTTGGCAATGTGCCCTTTGTCGATGAGAGCGACCGCCCCGGGGTGTACTACCCTGAGCAAATTTCCCGCGAGGACCTATTCGCCTACATCGAGGCAGAATTGAATGACATCGAAGCGTTAATGGTGCCCGCTCGTGCTGGCCAGTACGGCCGTGCGGATTTGGGTGCATTGAAGGCATTGCGTGCCAAGTTGTACTTGAATGCCGAGGTGTTTGCCGGCACGGATCGCTACGCAGATGCGATGGCAGAGTGCTCGGATCTCATCAACGCAGGGTATAGCTTGGAGCCCGTCTATGAGCACAACTTCTTTGCGGACAATCATACCTCATCGGAGTTCATTTTTGTGGCCACATTTGATGGACAACATACGCGCACCTATGGCGGTACGACGTTCCTCGTGCATTCCCACATGGGGGGCACGATGGACCCCGCGTACTTTGGTACGACGTCTGGGTGGCAGGGTAACCGGGCCACGAAGGCATGGTACGACAAGTTTCCCGACACGTTGGATACTCGCCGCCTGGTATGGTTGGACGGCATGGAGGACACCATCACCACAGTGGGCACCTTCACGGAAGGGATAGGCATTACAAAGTGGCGCAATGTGAACCGCGACGGATCCGTGGGGTCCGAACCTGTCACCTTCGTAGACATAGATTTCCCCATGTTCCGATTGGCTGATGTGTACTTGATGTACGCCGAATGTGCGGCGCGCACGGGCACCAACCTGTCACAAGGCGTAGGCTACTTCAACATGGTTCGTGAGCGGGCCTATGGCAACAGCGACCACAATGTGACCACTTTGGACTTGCCGACTATTTTGGACGAGCGCGCGCGTGAGCTGTATGGCGAGGGCCACCGCCGCACGGACTTGATTCGCTTCGGTCAATTCACGGGCGGTTCCTACCTCTGGGCCTTTAAAGGCGGTGAGCAGTTTGGCATCTCTACATCTGAACACTACAACTTGTACCCGATTCCTTCTTCGGATCTGATTTCTAACCAAAACCTGGCCCAAAACCCAGGCTACTAAACCTTCCATTAACCCTAAATCACAACTACGAGTATGAAAAAAATCCTTACTCTCGGACTGGCGGCTTTGACGTCAGTGATGGCCTATGGCCAAGTGGACGTTACGTTTCAAGTAGACGTAACCGATTACGTTGCAGCTGGTAATGCAGTGGCAGCAAACGGACTCCGTGTAGGCGGCAACTTTGCCACGGCAGGAGCTACGAACGGTACTTTGGCGATGGCCGATTGGTCTCCCACGGATACCGGTTCTGCAATGACCGACCAAGGCAACGGCGTATGGTCTATCACGGTGACCTTCCCCTCTACCGCTATTGGTGGCACCACGTACTACAAGTTTGTAAACGGTGACTGGGGCACAAACGAAGGCACAGATCCCGCTTGTACGATCGCTACAGACGGCTGTGGCAATGACGACGGTTCTGGTAACATCAACCGTGAGATCGTAGTTCCTTCTGCCAACGGTACCGTATTGCGTTTTTGCTGGGATGCTTGCTACCAGTGTGACGGAAGCGGTGCTTCGATCAGTGTAGACGAGACCGCCGTTTCTGGTTTGTCGGTATACCCCAACCCTGCAAACGGTCCTGTCGCGATCGCTTTCACAGCTAAGGCTTCTGCAAACGCTACCATCAACGTATTCAACGTTTTGGGTCAGCGCGTGAACAGCTTTGATGCTGCGGTATTCGCTGGTAAGAACGAGATCCGTTGGAACTTGGACGCCGCGAACGGCAGCTTGGTGGAGAACGGCAACTACCTCGTTGAGGTCGTGGTGGATGGCGAGAAGTCTATCCAGCGTGTAGCGGTAAGCCGCTAATCGGTTCTCTAAAAGGAAACAGAGAAGGCCGGCCATCGCCGGCCTTCTTACATTTACAGCTATGATGAAAAAAGGAAGGTGGGCTTTTTTAGGGCTCTTGATCGCTTTGATGGTCATGCCCGGGGAGGCATTTGGTACCAAAGAATTAAAAGTGGTCGTCGATCCGCCCAACTGGTGGGTCGGGATGCCGGGAAACACCGTAGAACTGCTCGTTGAGCATCGTTTTGGTGACATCCAAAAGGTGACCTTGGAGGAGGCGCAAGGGGTCCGAATTTTCAAAGATGAACCGGCTCAAAATCCCCATTACCACTATGTTACGTTTGTCATTGAGCCCCAGGCACCGGCGCAAACCCTTCAACTCAACGTCTACGACACCAAGTCCAAAAGACCGACGCTTGTTCCCTATGTATTGGAGGCGCGCGATCCAAGCCGGAGATCGCACATGGGCTTGGATTCCCGAGACCTTATCTATTTGGTCACGCCAGATCGTTTTGCCAATGGGAATCCTAGCAATGACCGGATTCGCGGTCTGGCCGAGCAAAGTTTGGACCGCAGCCAGGGCTATGAGCGCCATGGGGGAGACCTCGAGGGCTTGACAGCCCACTTGGATTTCATCGCTTCTTTGGGTGCCACGGCGGTTTGGACCATGCCCATCCTGGAAAACGACATGCCGCGGGCGTCCTATCATGGCTACGCCATCACCAACCACTACCGTGTTGACCCGCGTTTTGGAGGATTTAGCGCGTACGCAGACTACGCAGACGCCCTGCACGCGAAAGGCATGAAATTGGTCATGGATATGGTGCCCAACCATTTCGGGACGGCGCACCGTTTTTACCAAAATCCCCCCGATTCCAATTGGATCAACGCGTGGCCTGGTCAGCCAAAAACGGACAAGAATGGCGAAGTAGGCGAGCCCCTCATCACCAACCACCGCTACGCGACCATGTACGACCCCTATGCGGCACCCAGCGACAAGGCGCAGTTTACCGACGGGTGGTTTGTGTCTTCCATGGTGGACGTCAATCAGCGGGACCGCCACTGCGCGCAGTACTTGGTCCAAAACGCCATCTGGTGGATTGAGTCCATTGGTGTGGACGCTTTCCGTGTGGACACGTGGATCTACCCCGACCAAAGTTTCTTGAACCAGTGGTCCACCGCTATTCACGCGGTCTATCCGGACTTCTTCATTTTTTCGGAGAGCTGGGTTCACAATGAGCATTCGCAGCAGTATTTCCTCGACCAGCATCCCACGCTTGATGGGGCCGCTGACTTTATGATGTACCAGGCCTGGAAGGAGGCCTTGGAAAAACCTACCTCCTGGAATGGGGGGCTGAACCACTTCTACATGAATTTGGCCGCCGACTACCTCTATCGCGCGCCTGAGAATTTTGTCGTCTTCTTGGACAACCATGACGAGGGCCGCTTCTTCGCCAAGGTGAAGGAGGACAAGGACCTCTATAAGATGGGCCTGGCCATGCTGTACACGATGCGCGGCATTCCCTGCCTTTTCTACGGCACCGAGGTGTTGATGCGCACCGAAAACGACCATGGGGCCATTCGCCAGGATATGTTTGGCGGTTGGGAAGGCGATACCAAGAACGCCTTTACCGGTGAGAACTTGACCGGAGACGAGGCAGAGGCTTTGGCATTTGTGCGTGATCTGGCGGATCTGCGCACGGCCCACCCCGTCATTGGAACCGGAAGCCTACGCCAATGGGCCCCTTACGACGATGTCTATGCCTACGCCTGGTACAACGAAGAGGAACTGGTGCTTGTGCTCGTCAACCGGAGTGAAATGCTTCAAAAGTTTGCGGCCAAACGCCTTCATCCGCTGGTAGCAGACTATGGTCAACCGGAAATTTTACTAGAAACCAAACCGGCTCATGTGGAAAGCAAAGGTGGAGGCCCCGCCGATTGGACAGAGGGGGTACAGGGGTATCCGATCGCTCCAAACGGTCTGACGATGTACCGATTCCCCGGGAAATAGCCGAACCAATTAAGCCCTCGGCGGGTTGTATCTTTGCCGCTCAATTTAGAACGAGTCCAAATGATTAACGTATCCGCCGAAGCGGCCAAGAAAGTTGCTTCCCTCATGAATGAGGAAGGCAAGGACGTGGCTGCCAGCTATGTTCGTGTCGGGGTCAAGTCCGGAGGGTGCTCCGGATTGAGTTACGACATGGGCATTGTCGACAGCCCTGAAGAGGGCGATCAGCTTTTTGAAGACCAAGGGGTGAAGATCCTCGTGGAAAAGAAAAGCCTTCTGTACCTCCTAGGTACGACCTTGGAGTACAGTGGCGGATTGAACGGCAAAGGATTTTCGTTTAACAACCCGAACGCGTCGCGTACCTGCGGATGCGGGGAAAGCTTTGCCCTGTGAGCGAACAAGATCAAATTCTCAACGAGGTTACCTCCTCGGAATACAAATACGGCTTTTATACAGACGTCGAGTCGGACAAGGTTCCTCCGGGTCTGAATGAGGACGTGATCCGCATGATTTCGGCGAAGAAAAACGAGCCGGAATGGATGACAGAATGGCGTTTGGATGCGTTTAAAATTTGGCAAGGCATGGCGGAACCCGAATGGGCCAACGTGCACTACAAAAAGCCAGATTTCCAGGCCATAAGCTACTACTCTGCCCCAAAAAAGAAGCAAATAAACGGCCTCGATGAGGTGGATCCTGAGCTACTCAAAACCTTTGAAAAGTTAGGAATCAGCCTAGACGAGCAAAAGCGCTTGACCGGAGTGGCCATGGATGTGGTGGTGGATTCGGTCTCCGTGGCGACAACCTTCAAAAAGACCTTGGCCGAAAAGGGCATCATCTTCTGCTCCATGAGCGAGGCCATCCAGGAATACCCGGAGCTCATAAAAAAATATTTGGGCACCGTCGTTCCCAAGACCGACAACTTTTACGCTGCCCTCAATAGCGCGGTCTTCACCGACGGGTCGTTCTGCTACATCCCCAAGGGTGTTCGCTGCCCTATGGAACTGAGCACCTATTTCCGCATCAATGAATCCGGTACGGGCCAGTTTGAGCGCACGCTCGTGGTGGCTGATGAAAGCAGTTACGTGAGCTACTTGGAGGGCTGTACGGCTCCCCAGCGCGACGAAAATCAGTTGCACGCGGCAGTGGTCGAACTTGTCGCCATGGATGACGCGGAGATCAAATATTCGACCGTCCAAAACTGGTTCCCTGGCGACGCGGAGGGCAAGGGGGGCGTATTCAACTTTGTGACCAAGCGCGGCATCTGCGAGCGCGGCGCCAAAATCAGCTGGACCCAAGTAGAAACGGGTTCGGCCGTGACCTGGAAATATCCCAGCTGCATCCTCAAGGGGGACAACAGCGTGGGCGAGTTCTATTCGGTCGCGGTCACGAACAACTACCAGCAGGCGGACACGGGCACCAAGATGATTCACTTGGGCAAGAACACGAAGTCCACTATTGTCAGCAAGGGCATCAGCGCCGGCCATAGCCACAACAGCTACCGCGGGTTGGTTCGCATGGGTCCTCGTGCCATCAATGCGCGCAATTTTAGCCAATGCGACTCCCTACTCATGGGCGACCGCTGCGGGGCGCACACCTTCCCTTACATCGAGGTAAAGCATCCTTCGGCCCGCATGGAGCACGAAGCGACCACGAGTAAAATCGGGGAGGACCAAATTTTCTATTGCCAACAGCGCGGCTTGGACATGGAAGCGGCCATCGCGCTGATTGTCAATGGCTATTGCAAAGACGTACTCAATCAATTGCCCATGGAATTCGCCGTGGAAGCACAAAAACTTTTGGCCATAAGCCTCGAAGGCTCGGTCGGATAAGCCCCTCATCATGCTTGAAATTGTCAACTTACACGCCAGCGTAGACGGCCAACCTATTTTGAAGGGCATCAACCTTCGCATCGGTGCCGGCGAGGTCCACGCGATTATGGGTCCCAATGGCTCGGGCAAGTCTACCTTGTCCAATGTCATCGCCGGCCGCGAAGATTACGAAATCACAGAAGGCGACATTCGCTTTCACGGGGAGAGCATCCTGGAATTGGCGCCGGAAGAGCGCGCGCACCTAGGGGTGTTTTTGAGCTTTCAATATCCCGTCGAAATTCCCGGGGTCACGGTCTCCAATTTCATTAAAACCGCCATCAACGAAAGCAAAAAGGCCCGGGGAGAGGAGCCTTTGGATGCCTCATCCATGCTGAAGAAGATGCGGGAGAAGATGGACTTGTTGGAGATGGACAAGGGCTTTTTGAGCCGTTCGCTGAATGAAGGATTTTCAGGCGGCGAAAAGAAGCGCAACGAGATTTTTCAAATGGCCATGCTTGAGCCGACTCTGGCCATCTTGGATGAGACCGATTCGGGCCTTGACATCGATGCCCTCCGCATTGTTGCCAACGGAGTGAATGCCCTCCGCTCGCCCCAAAACGCCTTCATGGTCATTACCCACTACCAGCGCTTACTCGACCACATCGTACCTGATTATGTGCACGTCTTATTCAAAGGCAAAATCGTGAAGTCCGGAGACAAGTCTTTGGCCCTCGACCTAGAAGAGCGCGGCTACGATTGGATCAAAAAAGAGCAGGAATGAAGGAGCGCCTTGCTGCCTTGTATTGGCTCCACGAATCGCATTACACCGCCCTGTCGTCTCCGACGGTGACGGAGCGCCGCCGCGCCGCCATGGAGCGGTTTGAAGCGGAAGGCTTTCCGACGGTGCGCCACGAAGACTGGAAGTACACCCCCTTGAAAAAAATCCTGAAGGAGGACTACGCCTTGTCGTCGCCCTTCAGCGCACAGGATGATGCGGAACCCATTGAATTCAAGGACATCAAGCGCTACTTGGTCAACGACATCGATTGTTACCGGGTCGTCTTTATCAATGGCCGGTATTCGGCGTGGCTGTCCGAAACGACCCATCAAGGCTTCGATGTGTGCACCTTAGGTAGCGCCTGGAAGAAGTACAAGGATCAAGTGGAGCCTCATTTTGGCCGATTGACGGAAACTCTTGGCGCCACCGTGCAATTGAACACCGCCCTCGCGTGGGACGGTCTCTACGTGCGCGTGCCTGACCATGTCACGTTGGATAAGCCCATTCAGGCGCTCTATTTCACGACGGGCGATCAGCCTATGTTTACCCAAACACGTAGCCTCATTCTACTTGGCGAGGGGGCAAAAGCGGAGATCATTGAACGCCACCAGTCTCTCACCTCTTCCGCCAGTTGGACCAACGCCGTGGACGAGGTTTTTATGGGGGCACAGTCCCACCTTCATTGGGTGAAGTTGCAGCACGATGAAGCCTCCGCAGCCCTTACGCAGCACAGTGTGATTGAGCAAAAGCGCGATAGCCATGCGACCGTACACACCATCAGCACGGACGGCAAGTTTCTTCGCAACAACCTCGACTTTAAATTAACCGAGCCAGGGGCCGAATCCCGCATGTTTGGGCTATCCCTGGCCGACGGTCAGCAGCTGGTGGACCACCATACGCGCGTGGACCACTTGGCGCCCCATTGCACCAGCCGTGAGAACTACAAAGGCATTTTTGACGGCCAGTCCAATGGTGTTTTCAACGGGCAGATCCATGTACACGTGGACGCACAGAAAACCTTGGCCTTCCAAGAAAACGACAACCTGATCCTCAGTGAAAAAGCGAGCATAGATACCAAGCCACAGCTCGAGATTTTTGCCGACGATGTCAAGTGCTCGCACGGATGTACCGTGGGCCAGTTAGACGAAGACGCCTTGTTTTACCTGCGTGCCCGAGGCATTCAGCGCAAAGAAGCGCAAGCTTTGTTAATGCTAGCCTTTGCCCACGACGCCGTGGCAGACATCCAGCACCCAAGCCTACAAGCCAAACTGCATCGCTTGATCGGCAACAAGCTCGGCGTGGATATGTCCGCGGTCGTTTAATCATTTCTTCATGCCCGGCGCGGGTTAGGCGGAACGGATTGGGTATCTTCGTTCCTCTATAAAATTGCGCCGTATGAATCTCTCCTTTAAGCAGCTGAACAACCTCGGTGGTTGGCTCACGTTTGGGATTGCCCTGTTCACCTATGTTTCGACCCTTGAACCGACTGTAAGTTTCTGGGATTGTGGGGAATACATTGCCACGTCTGTCAAGCTTCAAGTGGGCCACCCCCCCGGTGCCCCAGTCTTCCAGTTGATTGCAAACGTCTTGTCCCAATTGGCTTTGGGCGATGTGGAGCGCCAAGCCTTTTACGTCAACCTGGCGTCAGGGCTCTCTAGTGCATTCACCATTCCCTTCCTTTTCTGGACGATTGTGGCCTTTGGCCGCAAGCTTTTCTCGGTCGATACCTTGAGCCGCGGACAGGAAATCGTACTTCTGGGCGCGGGCGCCGTGGGGGCATTGGCCTTTACATTTAGCGATTCGTTTTGGTTTTCGGCAGTCGAAGGCGAAGTCTATGCGATGTCTTCATGCTTTACAGCCATCGCGTTTTGGGCGGTGCTCAAGTGGGAAGCTGCGGTAGACGAAGACCCCTATGCAAACCGCTGGCTCCTTCTGATTGCCTACCTGACGGGTCTATCTGTGGGGATCCACATCTTGGTCTTCTTGACCATTCCTTCCGTTGTGATGATTTACTTCTACAAGAAGTTTCCGAATGTGACGTGGAAGTCATGGGTGGTGGCCAACGCCGCGTCGATTGGGGTCCTGGCTCTTGTCTTTGCCATCATCATACCATTCATCCTATCCCTCTTTGGATGGCTCGAAATCACGGCTGTCAACAGCATCGGGCTTCCCAAGAACTCGGGATCCCTCTTTGCCCTTCTTTTGATTGTAGGGGGCGTTTACTACGGCATTTATTGGGCGCGCAAGAACAGCCGCCCTCTCGTGGCACAGGGCATTTTGGCTGTGGTCTTTCTCTTGATTGGCTATTCCAGCTTTGTGGTCTTGGCCATCCGCTCCAATGCCAACACCCCCATTGACGAGAACAACCCCGAGGACGCGATGTCTCTTTTGTCCTATTACAAGCGGGATCAATATGGCGATTGGCCTGTATTGTATGGCCAAAGCTTCAACAGCCAGCTCGACAATTCCCAGCCCTACGTAGACGGCAGCCCCGCCTACCAATACAGCGAGGAATCGGGCACCTACGAGGTCACCAATGATGGGAAGGCATCCAAGCCCAACTACGCCAAGAGCGATGTCGGCTTCTTCCCCCGGATGTGGAGTGACCAGGCCGATCACGTCGAGAACTACCAGAAACTCATGGGTGTCAAGCCCTCAGACAAGTTGAAGTTTAGCGATCACTTCAAGTTTTTCATGGACTACCAAGTGGGCCAAATGTGGTTCCGCTACTTCATGTGGAACTTTGCAGGCCGCCAAAACGATGACCAAAACCGCTATGAACTCACTAAGGGGAATTGGCTGACGGGAATCACCTTCTTGGACGAAATGCGCCTTGGCCCCCAGGACAATCTGCCTGCACACTTTGCGACTAACCCCTCGCGAAATGTATACTACGCCTTGCCGCTCTTACTGGGTCTGTTGGGTCTTGTTTACCAAGTCCAAAAAGATCAACGCAATGCCTGGGTCGTCACCCTCCTCTTCTTGTTTACGGGATTGGCCATTGTCGTATACACCAACCACAAACCCTTTGAGCCCCGTGAACGCGACTACGCTTTCGTGGGGTCGTTCTATGTGTTTGCCATTTGGATTGGACTGGGTGTAATTGCCTTGTACGAATGGATGGGCAAGTACCGAAGCACCGTCACGGCGAGCGCCTTGACCATTTTAGCCCTGGGCGTACCCACACTCATGGCCGCTGAAAACTGGGACGACCACGACCGAAGTGACCGCTATACCGCCCGGGAAATTGCCAAAATGTACTTGGATAGCTGCGCGCCCAATGCCATCCTGTTCACCAACGGCGACAACGACACCTTCCCCTTGTGGTACGTGCAAGAGGTCGAAGGCTACCGAACGGATGTCCGCATCGTGAACCTCTCTCTGCTCAATACGGATTGGTACATCGATATGATGAAGCGCAAATTCTACGACGGCGCCCCCGTACCCATCACCCTAGAAAAGAAGGACTATGTACAGGGAACCCGCGATGTCCTCTATTTCCAAGACATGAACTTGCCCGGCCGTTGGTACGCCAAGGATTTCATCAACTATGCCTTGCGCAATGACGATGCGGTCTTCTTTACGGCCTTCCCCAACACGAAAAGCCCCAAGAAATTGCAGTACTTCCCAATGAAGAAGTTCCGCGTTCCCGTCGACAAGGCCGCTGTCTTGGCAAACAACGTCGTGTCGGCAGCAGACAGCAACCGCGTGGTGGATTACATCGATTGGGATTGGAACGGGAATGTGATCGCCAAGCGCGATTTGGTGTTGATTGACCTAATTGCCAACAACGATTGGAGCCGCCCTATCTATTTCTCGACGACGGTGGGAAGCAGCGCAAGCTCGTTCTTCTGGCTCCAGAAGTACTTCCGATTGGAGGGCTTGGCCTACCGCTTTGTGCCTGTGATGACTGAAACACCGGGCAATGCCTATGATTTTGGTTCTGTGGATGCCGATAAGATGTACGCCATGATGTACAATCCGGACAACGACCCAGGGAAATTCAACTTTGGCAACATGGAAAAGCCGGGCGTCTTCTTGGATGAGACGGTTCGTCGCTCCACGTTCAACTTGCGCATCAATTACGGCCGCCTTGGCGCCGAATTGGCCCGCCGCGGGGAGAAGGAAAAGGCCATTCAGGTCTTGGAATACGCGATGTCCAAAATGCCGGTAGAAAAACTGGGCTACGACTACTTCATGCTCAGTATGGTGGAAGGCTTCTACGTCTCTGGTGCTCAGACGCAAGCCCAAGCATTGGTTGAAGGGTTCGCTACGAGTCTCGACGAAGAACTGCGTTACTACGCCCAATTCCGCGGCGCAGACAAGCGCGCGATCACCAATGAGATTCAAACGAGCCTCCAGTTCTATCAGATGCTTGTGCGCATGGTGATGCAGTACGAATACAACAATAAGCCCATGACGCAAGAGGAATACGACCAGGTCGAACTCATCAAGCGCTACGAGGCCGCAGCTCAGCTGGTAGGTTAATCAATCCTTTCCGGTATAGAATTACAAAGGGCGCCCCATCGGGGCGCCCTTTGATTTTCCGGCTCGCGGGGGCGACGTTACAAGGTGCCTCGGCGCTCTTGTTCGCGCTCGATGGCTTCGAAAAGAGCCTTGAAATTCCCCTTTCCAAAGGACTTGGCTCCTTTGCGTTGGATGATTTCAAAGAAGACCGTGGGGCGATCCATCAAGGGCTTGGTAAAGAGTTGAAGCAGATAGCCTTCTTCGTCGCGGTCAATCAGAATGCCCAACTTGCTCAAGGGGCTAAGGTCCTCGTCGATTTTTCCCACGCGGTCAAGAACATCGTCGTAGTAGCTCTTCGGGACTTCCAGAAACTGAACTCCGCGTGAGCGCAATTCCGTGACCGTGTATATGATGTCATCGGTGGCCAAAGCCAAGTGTTGTATGCCGGGGCCATTGTAAAAGTCAATGTACTCCTCGATCTGAGATTTCTTGCGGCCTTCTGCCGGTTCGTTGATCGGGAATTTGATGCGGCCATTGCCATTGGTCATCACCTTGGACATCAATGCGGTGTATTCGGTGGAAATATCCTTGTCGTCAAAAGACACCAGTTGCGCGAAGCCCATGATGTGTTTGTAGTAATTGACCCAGGTATCCATTTCGTTCCAGCCCACGTTGCCGACCATGTGGTCGATGAACTTGAGTCCTGTGGGCGCTAGGTGGTAGCCGGTGTCTAAGGCAATGTAGCCGGGCATAAAGACGCCCTGATAGCCATGGCGCTCCACAAAGACGTGAACGGTGTCCCCATAAGCCTTGATGCCACTGAGGGTAACTTCGCCGTGGGCGTCTTGGAGGGTGTAGGGGGCAAAAGCGGATTCTGCCCCGCGTGCCGTCGTGGTTTCCCAGCTTTTGGTGGCGTCATCCACCCAAATCGCGACATTCTTCACCCCATCGCCATGCTGGACGATGTGCGCATTGATCGGGCTATCCGCTGTCAGCGGGGAGGTGAGGACCAAAATAATCTTGTCCTGCTTCAGGACATAGGACGTGCGGTCTTTCGCGCCCGTTTCCAATCCCGCATAGGCGTAATCTTGGAAACCGAATGCCGTCTTGAAAAAGTGGGCAGACTGTTTGGCGTTGCCGACATAGAATTCGACATGGTCTGTACCGTTAAGGGGGAGGAAGTCCTCGGCTTCCGGGTTTTCAATCGGAAGTTTGAGCGAGGTCGAGTCCGTTTGCATGGCTAAGGGTATGTAGGGTTATTCGTTCCAGGAGTTCCAGTAGTCGTTCAATTCCATGTCCAAGGCTGCTTGGGTCACTTGCAAGGGGCGGAAGGTATCCACCATCACGGCGAGTTCGGCGGTTTCTTTTTGGCCAATACTGCGCTCGTAGGCACCGGGGTGTGGGCCGTGGGGTATGCCTCCGGGGTGCAAGCTTATAAAGCCTTTTTCCACATGGTTGCGGGACATGAAGTCGCCATCCACGTAGTAGAGTACTTCATCGGAGTCGATGTTGCTGTGGTTGTAGGGGGCGGGAATGGACTTGGGATGGTAGTCGTACAGGCGCGGGGCGAAGGTGCAGACCACGAAGTTGTGGGCTTCGAAGGTTTGGTGCACGGGAGGCGGCTGATGCACTCGGCCTGTTATGGGCTCAAAGTTGAGGGCCGAGAAAATATAGGGGTAGCAATAGCCGTCCCAGCCCACCACGTCAAAAGGATGGCTGCTGTAGGTAACGTGGTGCAAGACCCCCTGCTTTTTAATTTTTATCACGAATTCTCCGCGCGCGTCGATGGGCGCCACGTACGTGGGAAGGCGGAAATCCCGCTCACAATAGGGACTATGCTCGAGCATTTGGCCAAACTCATTCCGGTACCGCTTGGGCGAAACCACGGGGGAATGGCTCTCGACCACCAGCACCCGGTTGTCGGGTCCATCAAAGGTCAGTTGGTAGATGGTGCCACGGGGAATCACAATGTAATCCGCGTACTCAAAGCGAAGCTCGCCAAACATGGACCGCATCACCCCACTTCCTTGGTGAATGAAGAGGAGTTCATCGCTGTCGGCATTCTTGTAGAAATAGTCTTGAATTCCTTTGCGCGGGGCGGCCACATCAATCTGGACATCCGAGTTAAAGAGAACAGCCGTGCGGGCTTCCAGGAAGTCATCAGCGGGCCGGGCTTGAAATCCCTGGAGCATGCGCGAATGGATATTTCGCTCCACGGCCGCGGTGGGCCGAAGATCTTTGGACGCGCCGATATGGCTCACCATGGTGGGGCGGTGCGTATGGTAGAGCAAACTGCTCACACCGTGGAAGCCTTCCGTTCCAAAGAGTTGCTCGTAGTAGAGTCCGCCATCGGGCTTTTCGTGGATGGTGTGGCGCTTGGGAGGCACAGAGCCAAGTTGGTGGTAGTAGGCCATAGCTAGGAGGTTTTGGCGCGGTGAAAACGCTTCGCCCGCGTTTGGGCGGCGTGTTCTTTGCGGATTTTGGCTTGTTCGTCTTCCGGTAGGTGAATAATCGCTTGACATTCGGGGCTGCAGGTCCCTTCGTGGGTGCTTTGGCAGGCCGAACATTGTATAAACAAGAGATTGCAGGCTTTGTTGGCACAGTTGACGTGCACATCGGCTGGCTCCCCACATTGGTGGCAGTGCGCAATCACATCGTCGGAAATATGTTCTCCCAAACGCTCATCAAAGACAAAGTTTTTGCCCTTGAATTTGTTGGGGAGCTGGGCTTCTTGGATTTGGCGGGCATAGTCGATGATGCCCCCGTGCAACTGATTGACATTCTGAAAGCCATGATGCTTGAGGTAGGCCGAGGTTTTCTCACAGCGAATACCCCCAGTGCAATACAGGAGCACCGGCTTGTCTTCTTGGCCTTCAAGCATATGCAGCACCTCGGGCAATTCCTCGCGGAAGGTTTCGGCTTGGGGGAGGAGTGCCCCTTCAAAATGACCAATTTCCGACTCGTAGTAATTGCGCATGTCCACAACAATAGCCTCTCCCGACTCCATCAGGGCATTCCATTCCGCGGCATTCAGGTGGCGTCCGACATTGGTGACGTCGTAGTCCTCCATGGTCAATCCGTCTGCGACAATTTGGGCCCGAACCTTGACGGTGAGCTTGAAGAAGGACTTTCCATCATCCTCCACAGCGATCTTGAAGGGGACATCCCGGAAGGCCTCCCAGGCATAGAGGGCTTGGACAAAGGCCTCCCAATGGTGTTCGGGCACGCTCATCTGCGCATTGATGCCTTCGGTGGCCACATAAATTCGGCCAAAGCATTGGTGGGCATCCCATTGTAGAAAAAGCTGATCCCGAACGGCTTGTGGATCTTCAAGACGCACATAACGGTAGAAGGAAACGGTCCGGCGCGCAAAAGATTCCTCTGCGAGGCGCTGCATCAGCGTTTCGCGGTCGTACTTGTTGTACAGAACGGGTTTTGGCGTCTTCGGGGGCATAGAACAAAGGTAAGTTACCCGCCCTTCCGGGAGGTTATGTGGCAAAGGACGGCCGGGGAACTTGGGAAGAGGATGATTTTCGTCAGGGTCTTGGTCGATACATTTGCTTCATGGAAAAGGCATTGGTGCTTGGCGCAGCTGGGCAGATTGGAACCGAGTTAGTGGCCGCATTGCGTGCCGAGTTAGGCCATGAAAACGTGGTGGCTACGGATCTACATCCAGAAAAGCTCGAAGCACCGTGCTTTGCCCTCAATGCGATGGATGGCGAAGCCCTGCGCGCCCTGGTGATCGAGCACGAGATTACCCAAGTCTACCACTTGGTCGCGATGTTGAGCGCCACGGGGGAAAAGATGCCCGAGAAAGCCTGGGATCTCAACATGACCACCCTTTTTCATGTACTGAACCTCGCCAAAGAGGGGCTACTGAAGCGTGTTTTTTGGCCGAGCTCCATCGCCGCCTTTGGTCCCAATACCCCGGCACTGGACACCCCTCAATACAGCCCGATGGACCCCTCCACCGTGTATGGCATCTCCAAACTTGCCGGAGAGCTGTGGTGCCAATATTACCACGAGAAATTTGGGGTGGATGTGCGCAGCCTCCGCTATCCCGGATTAATCTCCTGGAAGACCCTTCCGGGCGGTGGAACCACCGATTATGCCATCGATATTTTTCATGCAGCCCGTCGCGAGAATGCGTACACGAGCTTTTTGGGTGCCGATACCCGCTTGCCCATGATGCACATGGACGATGCGATCCGCGCGACGCTGATGCTGATGCACGCGCCGACCGAATGCGTCAAAGTGCGAACGAGCTACAATGTTTCCGGGGTGGACTTTACGCCGTCCGAATTGGCCGACTCCATGAGGCGGCATTACCCGACCTTGTCCATGGACTATGCGCCCGATTTTCGCCAAGCCATCGCTGCCAGTTGGCCACAGCGCATGGATGATGCTCAAGCACATGCCGATTGGGGATGGACGCCACGCTACAGCCTGGATGCCATGGTCGATGACATGGTGGCCCACATCTAATCTCAGCCCCTCCGGGCGTCCTGCCAATGCCAATTGATCGCATTGGGGACGAGACGACGCTGGACCAAAATATTGATGATTTGCAAATCACGGTTCAGGATGTAGGTCCTGAGGTAGGAATACCGCTTGAGGCGCCCGTCTTCAATAAAACTTTCATAATCAAAGACCAGGATCACATGGTTTTCTTGGCATTCTTGGTAGAAAGGGATGACCGAGATGGGATCAACCCCAACGAAGGGGTCATTCGCTTGGGTGCTAGATGCCAAGTCCTCTTTGGACCATCGGGTATTCAGACCGCAAGAAGGAGTGAATTGCACCGTGTCTGCGAGATACTGCATCATCTGCTCCCTATCCAAGGAAAAAAGGGCTTGGGTGGTCGAAACGGCACGAACGGCCGCTTCCATCGAACCTGGCTTCGGGTGGCAGTAAAAATGAAAGTGGGTGGGATTAGGATCGGGAGTGAAAGCAAGCGTGGAATTTTCTGGCCAGCACATAGCCCATTCCGTTACTGCCGTCAAGGATCCCGTGCTATCGGTCGAGAACAGGACGGTGGTATAGCGGTCTACGACCTCCCCGTCAACGGCATGGAATTGCCAACGCCCAAAACAGAAGTAAACGGTTGTTTGATAGGCTTCATTAAATATGGCTCGAACATTGAATGCCTCGTACCGGACTTCGGCATGTTTCCCATGCCAAGCTTTGAAGAAGGATTGAAATTCCTGGGCATTGACCACCGTAATGGGCCAATCACAAAAACTGATTTTGACGCTATCACTTAACGGGAAAGGAATGCCTTCTGGACGGCCATCCGCGAGACAAGCTAGGGCTTGGCTGGCCAAATGGTATGAGCTGCTGTCAACCTCTGAATAGGGGCCGGGATACGCGACGCGAAAAGACGGGTCAGTCCATTCAAAGAGAGGTTTTTCGGGCAACGCCGTCGGTTCCTCCGGGGATTGACAACTAAAAGTCAATCCGAGAAGGGGCAAGAACCATCGAATCTTTTGAAGAATGGGCATGGACCTATAAAGGTCGGCATTTCTCGGAAATAGGGAGAAGGTCAGCGCACATCAGGAGTTATCTGCCTAAAAGTGAGGCTGATTCGGGGCAAATCTACACGCAAGCGCTTGGGCAAGGCATGCTCAAACATCTGCTGGCAAGGTGGCTGCATCCAAAGCAAGTCGCCCGAATGCAGGGCCAGCATAAAGCGCTTTTTCGTGGCGTCTTTGGATCGAAAAACTAAGTCACGAGAAGCCCCAAGACTCAGGCTGGCCACATGGGGATGCGGACCAAGTTCCGGTTCATTGTCCTGGTGATAGCCCATGTAGTCGTGCCCATTTCGGTAGGCATTGACGAGCACGGAATTGAACTGCGTGCCTAATTCTGCCTCAATGTCAGAACGCAATCCGGCCAAATCGGGATGCCAACCCATGCCCCGAAGGGTGCGGCCAGCATAGCGGTAATTACAGCCCTCGTCCGCCTGGTAAAAGCTCCTCCGAGGCTCCAAATGCAGGCGCCCAAAAAGGCTCACCGTGCCTTGTTCCCAGGGCCAATTTTCCCATCCCGTGCGCAGAAGGTGCCGGGCGCGTTCAGCATCCAGCCATTGTGGAAAATAGGCCCAAGGGGGACTAGCCATGCAGCGCGCGGTGCATCTGGGCCACCCAGGCGGTCGTTTCCTCGAGAGGGCGGGTGAGGTAGCCTTGTTGAAAGGCCTTTTCCCCGCTGTATTTCACCGAGTTGCAAGCGGCCCGAACACTGTCCTGGGTCAACAAGGGGCGTGAACCCAAAACACGTTCACGAACGCGTTCTACACGCCACGCGATTTCGAGCAAAGCCCGGGGAGCCGTGCGCTTTGGGACCGGAACCCCAAGACCATTTGCAAGAAGGCTGAAAACCGATTTAAACGAGGCATTGGCGCCATTGAGAATGAAGCGCTCGCCCACTGGGGGTTGATCAAGGGCCTTCAACACTGCCTCGGCCACGTCCCGAACATCGACCCATCCCGTGGCCCCCGGCGATACGACCGGTAAACCCTTGGCAATGGTTTTTGGAAAGAGGCTGCTTCCGTCCGGCCAGGCGGAGGGCCCCAAAATGACGCTGGGGTGAAACACAGCCAAGGGAAGCCCTTCTTCGTGGTAGCGCCAGGCGACGAGTTCGGCGTCCAATTTGGATTTACCATAGGCGGACAGGCTGGCGCGCTTGCTTTCATTGGCTTCGGTGACGGTCGGCTCTCTCAAGTCCACACTTAGTGTCGCGATGCTGCTGATGTGCAGACCAAATTGCACCCCACGGTCCAAGGCGGCGAGCCATAAGTTTTCGCTCATTTGCGGGTTGGCCTGGAACATGAAGGATTCATCCTTCTTGCGAAAGGAGACGATGGCCGCGGCATGGACCACCTGGGTCGCCCCTTCCAAGGCGTCCGCCGTATCTAGGGCGTCGAGCAAATCCACTTGGCGCCATGTGACGCGGTCAAAGACCTCGGCATGCCCTTGCGCAGACCAGCTGGCCTTCACGGATGCGAGGGCTGAAGGGCTTCGGTACAGGCCACAAACGGGCTTTTGTGCTAACGCCGCGGTAAGCACGATTTGCGAACCCAGCATTCCAGAGGCACCCGTCACGACAATCATGCTTTAAAGGTACGGCCCGCCTCGAGCCCCTGCTATACCTTTGTAGCATGAGTCCCTCCTTTGTTGAAGAATTGCGCTGGCGCCGAATGCTGCACGACAGCATGCCTGGCACGGAAGAGTTTTTGGCATCTGGCCCCCAAAAAGCCTACATCGGTTTTGACCCCACGGCCGATTCCTTGGGCGTGGGCAACTTGGTGCAGGTGATGATGCTCGTGCACTTCCAACGTGCGGGCCACCAGCCCTACGCTTTGGTGGGCGGCGCAACCGGTATGGTGGGCGATCCGTCCTTCAAGTCCGCCGAACGTCAATTGCTCGACGCCGAAACGCTAGAGAAGAACTTGGCAGGCCAGAAGGCTCAGCTCATGAAGTTTCTCGACTTTGACGGCCCCCACGGCGCCAAGATTGTCAACAACTACGATTGGTTTAAGGACTTCGGCTTTTTGGACTTCATCCGCGACGTCGGCAAGCACATCACCGTCAACTACATGTTGGCCAAGGATTCCGTGAAGAGCCGTCAAGAAAGCGGTATCAGCTTTACCGAATTCAGCTACCAGCTCATTCAGGGCTACGACTTTTACCACCTCTGGAAAAAGGAAGGCATCCGTTTGCAAATGGGAGGTAGCGACCAGTGGGGCAATATCACCACCGGTACTGAGCTCATTCGCCGAATGGGCGGAGGCGAGGCCTTTGCCCTCACGACGCCCCTGATTAAGAAGGCGGACGGCACCAAGTTTGGCAAAACGGAGGGAGGCAATGTGTGGCTGGATCCCAACCGTACGAGTCCCTACCAATTCTACCAGTTTTGGCTCAATGCGGCGGACGAAGATGCAGGCAACTACATCCGCATTTTCACTACCAAGACCCGCGAAGAAATTGAGGCCCTGGAGGCCGAACATGCCCAGGCCCCGCACTTACGCATTGTGCAAAAGGCCCTCGCGGCGGACATTACGGCGCGGGTTCACTCCGAAGAAGAACTAGATAAAGCCCTGAAAGCGAGCCAAATTCTCTTTGGCCAATCAACCGCGGAAGCCTTGAAAGCCCTGGATGCCCGCACGTTGCTGGACGTATTTGAAGGCGTTCCGCAAATGACGGTGTCCAAAGATGCCTTGGCGGCAGGCATGACTATACTAGACATAGCTTGTGCTGATACGGCCCTCTTTGCATCGCGCGGAGAGGCCAAAAAGCTCCTCGCGGCGGGCGGCGTTTCGCTGAACAAGAACAAGGTGGAGGGCGACTACACGGTCACCTTGGACGATGTCATCGGCGGCGGCTACTTGCTCGTTCAGAAGGGCAAGAAGAACTATGCGCTGGTTGTAGTCAGCTAATCGGCTGAATCAAATCCCAGCGGTTGCCGTAGCGGTCGGCGACAACACAGACCATCCCAAACTCCTCCTGGCGCACCGGAGCTTCCGGGTAGCAGCCATGTTCGGCTAAGCGTGCGACGTCTGCATCGAGGTCTTCACAGTGCATAAAGAGAAAGACGCGGCCCCCAGCCTGCACTCCAATCGCGGCTTCTTGAGCCGGAGTGGTGGCTTTGGCGAGAAGTAGGGCGCAAGGGCTTCCGGGGGGAGCGACCCGCACCCAACGTTTTTCGGGGGTTCGGACGCTGTCTTCCAAGAGCACAAAACCCCATGCCTGGGTGTAGTGGGCGATGGCTTCGTCGTAGTCTGGCACGACTACGGCCACCATAAAGAGCTGCTTATTCACTTTCGAGCGGAATGCAAGCGTAGGCCGCGTATTCGTAGCCCGTGGATTGGGCGGCGGTGGGCTTGGCCAAGTGGTGCAGCTGGCCGTAGGCCTTGTCCTCGTGCAGTTTGAGCTTGGGAATGTCCAAGACCTCCGCGTCGGTGAGGATGCATTGAATGCCCACTTCGCCGCGGGTGAAAATAAGGATGCGAAAGCGCTGCTCGTCTTGGTTCTTGGCGTCTTGGTAGCGCAAGACCCAGGCGTTAAGTCCGGCATCGTCTAATTCATCGGGAAGGGGCTTGAGCTCCTCAAAGCCAAAGTTTTGGAGGTAGCCGGAGAAGGCTTCCCAAAAAGGGCCGCTGCGCTTTTCCGTGAGGAATTCCACGAGGGAACGCTCTGGCCAAGAATTGCTGATAAAGGCGGAGGAACGCACGTGGCCGTGTATCAGGCCCGTCATGTATTTTTTGGCCATTCGGCGGTCTGAGGGGGTGCCGGGCTCATTCAAGTGGAGGGCCTTTTGGGTTTGGCCGATGGGTTGGCCCTTGGCGTTGTACAAGGTGGCTTCTGCCGCGAGCTCACCGTCACGCACGGCGGCCTTCTCGACCCAAACGCGCTTGGTAATGTCGTAGCCTCCGTCAGCGGCACGCACGGCGTGCACGGCGGTGCTGTCGGACAACGTGAACGCGGGTTCTTTGTCCACGGTAATGCTGGTCCATGCGTTGACCCACTGGGCGGACAAGGGTGACGCGAGAAGAATAAGGGTTGCTGTCCACCACGATAATTGCAGGCTGCGGGTAGTAGGGGCGGGGTTGGGCGTAGTATGCGGTTCCATAAGGACGTCGATGAGTGTAAGGACGATGAGGGTGGTGATCGGCGGAGACCTGTAGGCTAACACCGAGTACGAGCAAGGTAGCAATCAGTAGGCGCATATTCGAGTCTTTAGGTTAAACGGTCATCAGTGAGCAGCCGCGGAGGTCGGAGCCTTCCAATCGGCCTAGCACTTCAAATGAACCATTTCCAAAGACCTTGCCAAGATCCGCTGTGGCCAAAAAAGCACAGGAATCCGCGTTGGCCAAATCGACAATGTTTAGTGCGGCATGCGATTCAAGGGCGGCCCATTCGAGGGGGTTCTCGGGACTGCGGGGCAGGACGCGCATTTGGGGTGGAGGGATGAAGCGTCCTTCGCCAAAGCTGTAGGCTTGGGACATCAGTTCGGTCATACCGTATTCGGAGTGGATGCGGTCTACGCCGAACGCCTGCTGAAGCTGCGCGTGCACGGCTTCGCGGACGGGCTCTATGCGTCGGCCCTTCATGCCGCCCGTTTCCATGATAAGGGTAGATTTCAGAGAAAGCGGTTTTTCCAAGCTTTCTGCCCAATCGAGCAAGGCAAAGGTTACACCCAGAATAACGGTGGGAACACCGTTGAGTTCCAAGGTTTCCAATCGGTAGCGCAGCTCGTCCAGGCCTTTGAGGAAGAAGCCCGACTCCTCCGCGAGGGACTGTTTCACGAAGTGCTCCGCCATGGCAATAAGGGAGGACCCTTCGCGCTCCATGTAACTCGGGAGCAGGCAAAGCCAAGCGTATTGATCAACCGGGCCATAAAAATGCTCAAAGCAGGCCTGAGCGTTGCGCAAGTAGGCATCCGTGGAGGCCACGTGGTGCTTTGAAGTCACCTGTCCGGTCGTGCCACTGGACGTGTAGATGGCCCCGGGCTCAAAGTCGCCCGTTTTGACTGTATGCGTTTTAAACGTTTCAATCGGTAAGAAGGGGATGTCCCGCAGGGATTGAACGGCCTCTTGCCGCGCTAGATCCACCCCTAGGTGTTGGAGCCATGCCCCGTACACGGGGTTGTGCTGCGCTTGAAATCGAAAGAGCCGAAGGGCTACCTCTTCAAAGGTGGGTGAGATGAATGGGAACATCTCACTCATCGTCAGACAATGAGGTTGGGGCACTCAAAACCTGGACATCGGCCCTCAGGCTGTCAATGATCCACTGGTAGTACCGCGCCATACGTTCGGCATCGCCATGGTAGTAGGCAAAGCTCCGCTGCACTTGCTCAGCTGTTACACCAAAGTCGCGGTATAGGGTCTCGTAATACTGTCCCAAGGGGAGGGAATCGCCGAGCAGGGTCTTTCCCGTTCGAGCACCCTCCAGCAAATTCATTTCATAGACCAAGCGCACAAAGGTCTCTTCGGGAAGCAAATCCTTCGGGGCCTCCATGGGGTTGACGGCTTCCTCCGTTCCTGTGAATGAACAGGCACTAAAGCTCAACAGGGCGCACAGGAGGAGGATCGGTTTCATGTTCGTTGGAAGAGCAAGCGCTGCCCAGCGGCCTCGCCTCGAATTTTACCTTGTTTGTAGACTAAATGGCCATTGACAAAGGTGTGGGTCACGCGCGAAGCGAAGGTGCGCCCCTCGAAGGGGGACCAGCCACATTTACTGAGGACGTTTTCGGAAGTCACATTCCAAGGGCGGGAAGGGTCGACAATAACCACATCGGCATGGTAGCCCTCGCGTAAATAGCCGCGCTCTTCGATGCCAAAGAGGTCGGCCTGGTTGTGGCACATGAGCTGAACAATGCGCGCAAAATCAATGTCGTTCCGGCGAGCCAGTTCTAACATAGCGGACAAGCTGTTTTGGATAAGCGGGCCTCCCGATGGCGCATCCGCGTAGGGACGCATTTTTTCTTCCAAGGTGTGGGGGGCATGGTCGGTCGAGACGACGTCAATTTTTCCGTTGAGCAGGGCTTCGCGCAAGGCATTGCGGTCGGCTTTGGTTTTGACTGCCGGATTCCATTTGATGAGGTTTCCTTTTTCGGCATAATCCTCTTCAGAGAACCACAGGTGGTGCACGCAGGCTTCAGCGGTGATTTTCTTTTCCCCGAGCGGGATATCCCCATCGAGCAAGTCCAGCTCCATGGCTGTCGAGACGTGGTAGAGGTGAAAGCGGGCCCCTGTTTTACGCGCCATGGCAATCGCGGCAGAAGAGCTGATGTAGCAACCCTCTGCAGAGCGGATGTAGGGATGGTCCGCGGCGGTAAGGTTTTCACGGCCTTTTTCCGCGATGAAGCGTTCCAAATTGCCCTGAATGGTTGCTTCATCCTCGCAGTGGGCGATGAGCTGGTGGTCCACTTCGCGGAAGATGCGCTCCAATGTTTCAGGATTGTCTACCAGCATATTCCCCGTGGAGGAGCCCATGAAGATTTTGATTCCGGCCACATCGCGCTTGGAGATCTTCTTAAGTTCCTCCAAGTTGTCGTTGGTGGCACCCATATTGAAGCTGTAATTAGCCCAAGAAACCGCGGCAGCGCGGGTGTATTTCTTTTCTAACTCTTCCACCGTCGTGGCTTGCGGTACGGTATTGGGTTGTTCGACATAGCTGGTCACTCCCCCGGCAATTGCCGCGCGGGATTCACTGGCGATGTCTCCTTTGTGCGTCAACCCAGGCTCGCGGAAATGCACTTGGGAATCAATGACCCCAGGCAGTACATAGCAGCCGGCCGCATCGATGACTTGGACGTGAACGTCCTTGGGGGTGAGGGTGCGGTCAATCTTTTCGATTCGCCCATTTTCTAGGAGAATATCCCCTTCGATAATCTGACCTTCATTGATCAGTCGGGCGTTTTTGATGAGATAGCGTGGGGGTATGGATGTCATTTGCGAAATATGCTCGTAATCTTCAGCAAAATTACCCCAAAGACTGCCTCCCGAATAATCCCAGAAGACATTTTACTTTGGCCCAATTTCCTATCTGTGAAGATGACGGGAACTTCGGCAAGATGGAAGCCTTTTTGCCAAGCGCGAAACTTCATTTCGATCTGGAAGGCATAGCCCACAAAGCGTATTTTTTCAAAATCTATCGCCTCCAAAACCTCCCGCCGGTAGCATTTGAATCCGGCCGTGGTGTCGTGGATGGGCATACCTGTAATGAACCGGACATACTTGGAGGCAAAAAAGCTCAATAGGACACGGGACATCGGCCAGTTCACCACGTTTACGCCGTTGGAATAGCGCGAACCAATGGCCAAGTCGGCCTTGTACAGGGCACAGGCATCCAACAAACGAGGTAAGTCTTTGGGGTCATGGGAAAAATCCGCATCCATTTCAAAGATGTACGAATATCCTCGGGCAAGGGCCCATTGAAATCCATGGATGTAGGCTGTTCCTAGGCCCAGTTTCCCCGTGCGGCACTCGAGAAAAATACGGTTTGGGTAGTCTACTTGGCTCGAGCGCACCAAGTCGGCTGTACCGTCCGGCGATCCATCGTCGATGACTAACACGTCAAACCCGGGCTCCAATGCGCAAACCGCAGCCAAAATGGCTTGGATGTTATCGCGTTCATTGAACGTGGGAATGATGACCAAAGAGGACGACATAGCCCCCAAAAGTAGTCCTTAAGGGCCGTATTTTTGAAGAAATCTCCTTCCCATGTCCATGCCCCGTCTCTATCTCCTCGATGCCTATGCCCTGATATTTCGAGCCTATTTTGCCTTTGCTCGAAATCCCCGGGTCAATAGCAAGGGGGTGGACACGTCGGCCGTCTATGGCTTCATGCTGGCCCTGTTGGATGTTTTGGAAAAGGAGAAGCCCAGCCATATCGCGGTTGTGTTTGACATTGGCGGTAGCCAGGTTCGCGAGGAGCTCTTCCCGGCGTACAAAGCGAACCGAGACGAGACCCCTGAGGGCATCAAAGTGGCCGTCCCCTATATCCACCAATTGCTTGAAGCCATGAAGATTCCCGCCCTCGGCGTTCCGGGCTTCGAGGCGGACGATGTCATTGGAACCTTGGCACATAAGGCTGAATCGGCAGGCTACGAGGTCTACATGATGACTCCGGACAAAGACTTTGGCCAGTTGGTCACCGAAAAAGTGAAAATCCTCAAGCCGGGCCGCGGGGGTGATCCTGCGGAAGTGCTCGGGGTTCAAGAGGTCTGCGACCGCTGGGGGATTCAACGGGTGGATCAAGTCATAGACATGCTTGGCCTCATGGGCGATGCGGTGGATAACATCCCCGGCATTCCCTCCGTCGGGGAAAAAACGGCGGCCAAACTGCTGGCCGAATACGACACCATGGAGGGCATTTTGGCTCATGCTGAGGAAATAAAGGGAAAGTTGGGCGAAAAGATTCGAGAATTTGCCGACCAAGGCCGCCTCTCCAAGGTCCTCGCCCGCATCCTCACCGACGTCCCCATTGACTTGGATGAGCGCGACTTGCTTCGGGAAGACCCCGACACCGACAAGCTCAAAACGCTATTGGATGAATTGGAATTCCGGAGTCTTCAGCGCCGCTTGCTGCCGTCTGCGCCAGCTGCGCCCAATGCGTCGGCGAGTGCAGCCCCTGGGGCATCAGGAACTCCGAGCTCCGCTGCGGCTCCATCCACCGACGGGCAAATGGACCTTTTTGGAACAGCCCTCCCCGCCTTGGAGTCGCTCCCAGGCAGCGACGCCATGTCGACCGATCACACCTACACCTTGCTGGACAACGTGGTAGCCGTGCAGTTTTTTGCGCGCAAATTGGCGGAACAGCCGGCGTTTTGCTTTGACACGGAAACCACGTCTTTGGATACGCTGGAAGCGGAGCTGGTTGGTATCGCCTTTTCGTACGAGGCGCATACGGCCTACTTTGTGGCGCTTCCTGCGGACCGTTCCGAGGCCATGGCCTTGCTCGAACCTTTGCGTGGCCCGCTCGAAAATCCGTCGATTGAAAAGGTTGGTCACAACTTGAAGTACGACTACCAGGTCCTACTGAACTATGGCATTCGGGTGCAAGGCCCCTTGGTAGACACGATGTTGATGCACTATTTGGTGGAGCCGGATCAGCGCCATGGGATGGACGATTTGGCTCAAAAGCTGCTCGGCTACACGCCCATACCCATTACGTCGTTGATCGGCCCCAAGGGCAAGAACCAAAAGACCATGCGCGACGCGGACCCCGCCGCCGTGGCGGAATATGCAGGGGAAGATGCGGACATCACATGGCGCCTTCGCAACACCCTCCAGCCCCTTGTGGAGGATACAGGGGTTCAGTCCATTTACCAAACCATGGAGGCTCCCTTGATTTCCGTCTTGTCCGACATGGAGATGGCGGGTGTGAAAGTCGACAGCGCGGGCCTTGCGGCCTTTTCAGAGGAGCTAGGGCAGGATTTGACGCGGTTGGAAGCGGAGGTCTTCGAATTGGCAGGCCAAACGTTCAACTTGGGCTCCCCCAAGCAGCTTGGGGATGTCCTCTTTGATGGATTGCAGATAGGCCGCGGCAAAGTAAAAAAGACCAAAACGGGTCAGTATGCCACCGGCGAGGAAGTTCTAGAAGGATATGTGAAGGAGCATCCCATCGTGGAAAAGCTCTTGGAATGGCGCCAGGTGGGCAAGTTGAAAAGCACCTATGTCGATGCCTTGCCGAAGTTGGTCCATCCCAAGACGGGCCGCATCCACACGACCTTCAACCAGGCCGTAGCCGCGACGGGCCGCCTATCGTCGACCAATCCGAACTTGCAGAATATTCCGATCCGCACGGAGCGCGGCCGCCGCGTCCGCAACCTCTTTGTCGCACGCGATTCCGACCACATCCTACTTAGTGCCGACTACTCGCAAATTGAACTGCGCGTCATTGCCTCCATGAGCCAAGATCCGGCGATGCTGGAGGCATTTCGGAGCGGCGAGGACATTCACGCGGCTACGGCGGCCAAGGTTTTTGGGGTGCCCCTCTCGGAGGTGTCACGCGAGCAGCGTTCGCACGCGAAGACGGTCAATTTCGGGATCATTTATGGGGTGTCTGCGTTCGGCTTGAGCAATCAGACCACCCTTTCCCGCTCCGAAGCCAAAGAAGTCATAGACAGCTACTTCGCGACCTATCCCGGCATCAAAAAGTACATTGACGACCAAGTAGCGTCCGCACGGTCGAAGGGCTACGTGGAGACCTTACTGGGCCGACGTCGCTATTTACGGGACATTGACTCGCGCAACCAAGCAGTTCGGGGCCATTCCGAGCGCAATGCCATCAATGCACCCATCCAAGGAACAGCGGCGGACATCGTGAAATTGGCGATGATCAAGGTCCATGCCCGCATGCAAAAAGAAGGATTCCAATCCCCCATGATTTTGCAAGTACATGACGAATTAGTCTTCGATGTTCAACGCTCCGAATTGGATGCGCTCAAAGCGCTCGTTGTCGAAGAAATGGAAAACGCCTACCCCTTAGCAGTGCCCTTAGTGGCGGATACGGGTGTGGGCGCTACCTGGTTGGAGGCGCATTGAGCTCGGGCTCCGCCCTCGCGCTAGAGGGCTAGGAGGCTCCGGGGTTGGCACGAACAAACCAGCAACTGGCGCGCAGGCCTTTTCAAGCCTTATTCCCTTCAACCTTTGACTGCGGGCCGCGCATCGCGCCCTCGCCTCAATCAAACGTCACTTGCACCACGGTTGCATTACCGTTGCGTAAAACGGTAACGGGAACGGTTTGGCCTTTGGTAAAGGTGCTCAACGCTTTCATGTAATCCATCATGCTGGTGACGGCTTGGTCGCCCATTTGGGTGACCACATCTCCCTTAGCGAGGCCGGCCTTTGCGGCAGGACGTCCTTCACTCACGCCGTCAATGCGCATGCCAGGGTCGCTGTAGAGGTAGTCCGGGACCACGCCCAAGGTCACTTTGAAGCGAGGGGTGTCGTCCGATTGATCTTTGGTTTTGGAGAAAGGGAGTTCTCCGAGGGCATCGGCCGAACGCACAATGCCTTCGATGTAGTCCACCACATCGGCGAGGCCGGCATAGTTGATTTTGTCCCAATCGTCCGAAGGGCGATGGTAGTCCTCATGCTGCCCCGTGAAAAAGTGTAGCACGGGGATGTCTGCCAAGTAAAAAGAGGTATGGTCGGAGGGGCCAACTCCCGAAACTTCCCGCTTGAGTGCAAATCCGAATTCATTTTGCTCGTCCAACAGACCATCCCAAAGAGGGCTGGTCCCCGTGCCATAAACGGCGAGCTGACGCTCAGTATTCAGACGACCGACCATGTCCATATTGATCATGAAGCGCGGTGCGGGGAAGGCGCCCAGGTGTTCTTTTGCAAAGGCATTGGATCCCCAAAGCCCCATTTCTTCCCCTGAAAAAGCGATGAATACGACGGTGTTTTGAAGTGGGCTGTCGTGGAAACGGCGCGCAAGTTCTAGGATAGCAGCCACTCCGGAAGCATTGTCGTCTGCCCCATTGTGAATGGCCGAATCTGCCCCACGGTATAGGCTGCCTTCACCGCCCCATCCCCAATGGTCGTAATGGGCGCCAATGTATATGGTGCCCTCGCCCTGTCCGGGTAGAACGGCGACTACGTTTCGGCCGGTGATTTTGGGACCCGTAGGCGTACCATGGACCGAAGGTTGGGCCTCAAAAGAATCGTAATAAGGCGTTTTGCTGTCGGAAATAGCCCCGTTCACTCCCATGGATTTAAAGCGCTTCACCAAGTATTCCGAGGCCTTTTTCTCGCCTTTGGTTCCCACTTTTCGGCCTTCCATCGCATCGTCTGAAAGGGTCTTTACATCCAACTGGAGTTGAAGGGCTTCTTTGCTGAGCCTTGGGGCCTCTTGGGCCTGCGCTTGCCACGTCAAAGCACTCATTGCGAGTGTAAGTAGGGCCAAGTAAAAGCGGAAAGGGGTATTCTGGAATTTCATGCAACTCGGGGATGTACGTTTGTGCCAAATGTACTGGCAAGACCATGAAACACCTACCCCCATATTCTTTTTCCTCCCCGGATGGAACCTAATGGATTACTGCAAGCAATCGAAACAACGGCGGCACGCGTGAAACTAATCTGTTTATCGCGGATTGGGTGGATTAAGCCTCTTCTGTAGGGTTCGAATGGCTGGATTCAGGATGGGCCATTTCGGGATCGACACTGGCCGTTTCGCGAAGGACCTCACCCAAGGTGCGGTGGTCGTCTTTGTCACGGTTTCGAACCATGCCCCAGGCCATAAAGACGGAGCTCGCAAGAATGATATAGAGTAAAATGCCGTTATCAAATTGGGGGATACCCATGGTGGGAGGGATGGCATAAAACAGCAAGATGGTAATGAGGCCACGTGGCGCCATGTACGTAAGAACCGCTTGGGGTTGGGGGACGGTCCATTGGATCGCGACGGTTCGGATTCGATAGATGCCCACCAGCGCCAAGAGCGCAAAAAAGATCACCAAGGGGTTGGCCAAGGAGCCCAAGTCAATGCTGTAGCCAAAGACGACAAAGAAGAATGTTCGGACAATGAATGCGGTCTCCCGGGTGATTAATTTGAAGTCGTTCAACAGTCCGCTGACGATGTCCGCTTTGAGCCAACGCTGCAATTTGCCTGGGAAAAACAAGTTGGGATTGTTGAGAATCAAGCCAAAAATTAGGATGACCAGCAAAGAACTCAGATGAAGCATTTTGCCCACCGCGTAAAGGAGGATCAACACGGCGATCAAGAGGAAGAGTTTGAGCTGCGTTTTGATGTTTTGGAGCAGGATGACCAAGAGGTAGGAGAACACGGCGGATACCAAGATGGACACCCCAAAGGACCAGCCGAATTGCATCAACCACTCACTCGTGCTTCCTCCTGGGTTTTCGAAGCCCTCCACGAGAAAGTAAAAGAGCATAATGCCCAAAATGTCGCTAAACGTCGATTGGTAAATCATGAATTCCTTCAGGTCGTGGCGCATATTCTCCACCGACGGAATGATGATGGCGGAACTCAAGATGCTTAAAGGCACCGCATAGAGGATCGCCCGGTCCCAGGGGGCATCCATGCCGACGTGAAATAATGCGGACAAGAAGAAGGTGGTGGCCCCCATTTCGAGAAGGGTCAGCCCAAGGCTTCGTCCTATCATTCCAGTATGTTCCCGGCGCAGTTCCAAATCCAGCGCGGCTTCGAGAACAATCATGATCAAGCCCACAGAACCCAAAATTTCCAACGCGGGACGGACATCTGGTTGAGGGAAGGAGGCATAGTTTCCCCCGACATTAAACAGGATGCCCATGCCCAAAAGCATGAGGACGCTCGGGATGCGCGTCTTTTTGGCCAAAAGATTGAACAAATACGAGACAATCACGATGGCGGCCAACGCAATCAGGATAGAGGGGGTGTTGATCAAGTGGTTCACGAAGGAAAAGTACAAACAAAACATGCCGCTCTTGTGAGGGAGCGGCATGCTAAAAGAGATATTTCCCGGTCTTTCGCGAGAAAAACGCCGAGTAGGAGGCGATTTAGCCCTTCATCATTTTCATTTTGCGCAATCGAAGGCTGTTGGGGGTAATTTCTACGAGCTCATCGCTTTGAATGTACTCCAATGCCTCCTCGAGGCGCAGCTTCACGGCGGGGGCGATACGCACTTTATCATCCGTTCCGGAAGCCCGGACGTTGGTGAGTTTCTTGCCCTTGGTCAAGTTGACGGCTAAATCTGAACCGCGGGTGTGTTCGCCGGTAATTTGGCCTGCATAGATTTCATCACCCGGCTCGATAAAGAAGCGGCCTCGATCCTGAAGGCGGTCGATAGAATAAGCGATTGCGGTGCCCTGCTCCATGGAAACCAATGAGCCATTAGTGCGTTTGGGCAAATCTCCCTTGAGCGGTTGAAACTCCAAGAAGCGGTGATTCATAATGGCTTCGCCAGCGGTAGATGTTAACAACCCATTGCGCAAACCAATTAGGCCGCGGGAAGGAATGTGAAAGGTCAAAATCATGCGGTCGCCCTTGGGCTGCATGTTGAGCATTTCGCCTTTGCGCAACGTGGCCATTTCTACCGCGGTTCCGCTCATGGATTCGGGCAAGTCAATGACCAATTCTTCGATGGGCTCACATTTGATGCCGTCGATTTCCTTGATGATGACCTGAGGATTGCCAATTTGCAATTCGTAGCCTTCGCGGCGCATGGTTTCGATTAGGACGGAAAGGTGCAAGACGCCCCGGCCAAAGACGCGGAAGGTGTCGGCTGAATCTGTAGCCTCCACGCGGAGGGCCAGGTTCTTCTCCAATTCCTTTTCCAAGCGGTCTTTCAAGTGACGCGAGGTCACAAACTTGCCTTCTTTGCCAAAGAAGGGGGAGTCATTGATCGTGAAGATCATGCTCATAGTGGGCTCATCAATGGTGATGGGAGGCATGGCTTCGGGATGTTCGAAGTCCGCAACCGTATCGCCAATTTCGAATCCCTCAATGCCGTTGAAGGCACAGATTTCACCGGCATGAACTTCGGAAACGCGCGTACGCCCCAACCCTTCAAAAACAAAGAGCTCTTTGATTCGGGACTTGGTGATGCTTCCGTCGCGCTTAACCAAGCAAATCGGTTGGTTTTCCTTTAAGGTGCCGCGGTGCAGGCGGCCGATGGCCATGCGGCCCGTGTAGGACGAATAGTCCAAGGACGTGATCAGGAGTTGCGAGGTGCCCTCTAGTGCTTGGGCCGCTGGGACATGCGACAAGACCATGTCCATCAATGGCTCGATGCTGTCCGTCGGGTTCTTCCAGTCCTCGCCCATCCAGTTGTTTTTGGCTGAACCATAGACGCATGGGAAGTCAAGTTGCTCTTCCGTGGCGTCCAAGGAGAACATGAGGTCAAAAACCGCTTCATGGGCCGCTTCGGGATCGCAGTTGGGCTTATCCACCTTATTGACCACCACGATGGGCTTCAATCCCAATTGTAGGGCCTTCTGGAGGACAAATCGGGTTTGGGGCATGGGCCCCTCAAAGGCGTCGACGAGCAGCAATACGCCATCCGCCATGTTTAAGACGCGTTCGACTTCTCCGCCGAAGTCCGCGTGGCCTGGGGTGTCGATGATATTGATCTTGACATCTTTGTACCGGACGGACACGTTTTTCGCCAAAATGGTGATGCCGCGTTCGCGTTCTATGTCGTTGTTGTCCAAAATGAGCTCCCCGGTCTCCTGGTTGGAGCGGAACAACTGACAGTAGTGGAGAATCTTGTCAACCAAGGTGGTTTTGCCGTGGTCAACGTGGGCGATAATCGCAATGTTTCGGATGGGAGTCATAAAAGGGGCCTTCTCTTTGGCCGCGCAAAAGTACTCCGAATAATCCGCAAGGAGACCGAACTCCCTGAATTTTAGCGGATTTCCTTAACCGTCACGTTTTTGTAAGCCGAGTGCTTGTGGAAATCCTGAATAACTTCTTCGATGTCAGCATCTAGGAATTCGCAGGCACGGAAATCCAGTTCAAGTGTTGACCCAGCTGGAATCCGCTCCAGGTGCGACTTCAGCGCCCCTTTGCTCAAGTAGGTGACGACTCGGCGCAAGGTGAAGGTGAACACTCCATCCTTTTCGGAGTAGGAAATGTTGCTCTTGAAATCCGTGACCGCAATAAAGATGAGGGAGATCACAAGACCCAGCGCGATGCCCTTTAACAAGTCGCTCAATAGGATGGCGACTACCGTGATGACAAAGGGCACCCATTGGTTTCGGCCTTTGGCAATGATAGACTTCACGAGGGAGGGGGAGACCAACTTATAGCCGGTCATGATCAGGATGGCCGCCAGTACGGCGAGGGGTATGCGGTTGAGCACCGGGGTGATGGCGATGACGGCACCGGCCAAAATAATGCCATGCATGATGGCACTCGACTTGTGCTTGGCCCCCATCTGGGCGTTGGCGGAAGTGCGCACGATGACCGATGTGATGGGAAGACCGCCGATTAAGCCCGAAACGCTGTTGCCCACCCCTTGGGCAATCAGCTCGCGGTTGGTGGGCGTGATGCGCTTCAAGGGATCCAATTTGTCCGCCGCTTCAATACAGAGTAGGGTTTCAATGCTGGCAATGACCGCAATGGTGGCGGCGACAATCCATACTTGGGGGTTGCCGAATGCACCAAAATTAGGTAGGGTCAGCCCGGATCGCCAGTTTGGAAGCTGTACACTGTGTTCGGCCAATATGGCCCATTCGGGGTTGTATGTTCCCAAGCCCCACCCAAGAAGGCTCCCTAGGATTACGACCAACAAGGGGGCGGGAAGGAAGGTAGAAATGGCTGTTTTGGCATACCCAAATGCTTGGGTGGAAATCAAGAGTGCGAGGCTAAAGAAGCCCACAATGGCGGGCCCCATAGTCAGGGCCCCCAGAGCATGCTGGACGGCGCTGAAAGTGTTTTCGTTGGCAGGCTGGGAAAATCCTTCATCACCCATGAAGTCCACATCGTACCCGACCAAGTGGGGCAGTTGCTTGAGAATCAAAATGAGGCCAATGGCGGCCATCATGCCTTTAATAACGGTATTGGGAATGTAGTGGCCAATGACCCCCAAGCGCATGAGCCCAAAGACAATTTGGATCAAGCCGGCAAGGAAGACAGCGAGGAGAAATGTGTCAAATCCCCCCAAATCGGTGATCGCCACAATCACGATAGCAATCAAACCGGCCGCAGGTCCAGAAACGCTCAAATGCGATCCACTGATGCCTCCCACCACGATGCCTCCCACCACGCCCGCGATGATGCCGGAGATTAGGGGAGCGCCAGAGCCCAGGGCAATGCCGAGACACAGGGGTAGGGCAACGAGAAAAACGACAATGGAGGAGGGAATGCTTTCGCGGATGTGGGAGAACATAGGGGAATAAAATTTAGATAAACTTAACAAATTCTATGCCCATCTGTGGCTTCATGGGAGAAACCAACAAAGAATGTTTCATTTCGCGCAGTGGCTGGAAAGTAAACGAGTTGGATTTGGGCTTTAGAGGGCATGTATCTGCATGGATTTTGGTCGGTTTTTGGCTCAATTAGTCATAAACACATGAAAATCAACGAATTGACTAAATTCCGATCGATATGCATTATGCAGATAAATCCGAAGCAAGTCACTTACATAGAGATTTTTATTCCAATCCATCTCAGTCGGATTACATTTGTGCCCCCATTAAAGACAGCTCCGATGAAAAACCGTTATGTCGATCTAATTGAACAGACGTTCGATTTCCCTCAAGAAGAATTCTATGTGGAAGAGGATCAACTGCACTGGCACGACATTCCCCTCATGGAATTGATTAAGCAATACGGCACGCCCTTAAAGGTGACCTATTTGCCCAAAATCTCGGAAAACATTCAACGCGCGAAGCGGATGTTCAACGTGGCGATGGCGAAAGTGGACTACCAAGGAAGCTACCACTTCTGCTATTGCACCAAGAGTTCGCATTTCCAATTCGTCATGGAAGAAGCGCTCAAAAACAATATTCACTTGGAGACCTCTTCGGCCTTTGACATCAATCTGATTGAGGCGCTGGAAGAAGAGGGCAAGATCACCAAGGACCAATTTGTTGTTTGCAACGGCTACAAGCGGGCTCAATACTTGGAAAACATCGCACGCCTCATCAATGAGGGCTGGACCAATGTGATCCCCGTGATGGACAATAAGGAAGAACTTCCCATGTTGATTGACCAAATCCACAAGGGAACCGGTCCCGTAAAAATTGGCATACGAATCGCCGCTGAGGAAGAGCCCAAGTTTGAATTCTACACCTCTCGCCTGGGTATTTCCTACAAGGATGTCCTTCCGATGTACAAGAACTACTTGATGGACCAGGAGAATGTGGAACTGAAGATGCTCCACTTCTTCATCAACACGGGCATCAATGACACGGCCTACTATTGGAATGAACTCCTCAAGTGTGTCAATGTCTACATCCAATTGAAGAAGGTTTGCCCCACATTGGACTCATTGAACATTGGTGGCGGGTTCCCCATCAAGAATAGTTTGAGCTTTGCCTACGACTATGAATACATGGCTGAGGAGATCATTGCGCAAATCAAGAACCAATGCGCACAAGCCGGAATCCCCGAACCGCACATCTTTACGGAGTTTGGAAGCTTCACCGTTGGAGAGAGTGGGGCCACGTTCTATTCCATCATGGGGGAGAAGAAGCAAAATGACCGAGAAAAGTGGTACATGATCGACTCGAGCTTCATGACCACTTTGCCGGATGCGTGGGCAATCAACAAGCGCTTCATCATGCTGGCCATCAACAACTGGGAAACGCCCTATGAGCGGGTGCTCTTGGGGGGCCTAACCTGCGACTCGGACGATTACTACAATTCCGAGCAGCACTCCAATGCCATCTTCTTGCCGAAGTTTTCGAGCGAGGCGCCTACACAGTACATCGGCTTCTTCAACACAGGCGCCTACCAGGAGAGCATCTCGGGCTATGGCGGATTGCAGCACTGCCTCATTCCCGCTCCCAAACACGTTGTGATCTCGCGGGATGAGGACGGCGATTGGAATACCCGGTTGTTTGCCAAAGAGCAATCGTACAAGAGCATGCTCAAAATTTTGGGTTACTAATTCGTCGAAAGAGCCCTTTTCTGCCTTTATTTTTACCCACACATCCCTGATATTATGCGCGGTCCCATTTCCAATTTCATCGACTCTCATTATAAGCACTTTAATGCTGCAGCCCTAATGGATGCAGCGAAAGGCTACGAAGCCCACTTAACTTCTGGGGGCAAAATGATGGTCACCCTCGCCGGGGCCATGTCTACGGCCGAGTTAGGGAGGTCTCTTGCCGAGATGATTCGGCAGGGCAAGATTGATATCATTTCTTGCACGGGGGCAAACCTCGAGGAGGACCTGATGAATTTGGTGGCGCATAGCCACTACAAGCGTGTTCCCCATTACCGTGACTTGACGCCGCAGGACGAGCGCGAGCTCTTGGATGCGGGGTTGAACCGCGTCACAGACACCTGCATTCCCGAAGAAGAGGCCTTCCGCAAACTGCAGCACCACATTCATGGATGTTGGACACGTGCAGAGGCAAAGGGAGAGCGGTACTTCCCCCACGAATACATGTACCAAATGATTCGTCTTCCGGAATTTGCGGCGGAATACGACGAGGCCGTGAACCCTGCGAATTCGTGGATGCTGGCCGCTGCAGAGCGCAACTTGCCCATTATTGTTCCCGGCTGGGAAGACAGTACCATGGGCAACATCTTTGCGAGCTACTGCATCAAAGGAGAGCTCCAAGCGAGCACGATGAAGTCGGGCATTGAGTACATGGGTTATTTGGCTTCGTGGTACATCGAAAATTGCCGCAATCCCCAAAATCCCGATGCACCGAGTGTGGGCTTTTTCCAAATTGGCGGCGGCATTGCGGGGGACTTCCCAATTTGCGTTGTCCCGATGCTTTACCAAGACATGGAAATGGAAGACATTCCTTTCTGGGGCTATTTCTGCCAAATTTCTGATTCGACCACCTCATACGGGTCCTATTCCGGCGCCGTTCCCAACGAAAAAATCACGTGGGGGAAATTGGATGCCGATACGCCAAAATTTATTGTAGAGTCGGATGCAACCATTGTTGCACCGCTTATTTTCGCTTGGGTATTAAAATGGTAAAAGCACCATGGAAAAGCAGCGTTTAATCGTTGATTACAAAAACATCACACCGGAGCAACTTCAAATCCTGACGGATAAATACCCCGAAGGATTTGACCCGGATGACATGATTGTCTACAAGAATAGCGAGGGCAAAACCGTCCGAACGATTCCTCTGGAGACCGAAACCACCAAGTACCTGTTCAAGGTATCCATCGAATTGGAGCGCCGCGCCCAAGCTTTCTTGGACGACGAAGACGACCAAGAAGAAGTGGCTGACGAGGATGCAGCGCCCGAGGCGGACGCTGTGGAAGAGACCGAGGAGGACTAAGCCCGCGCATACCAGCCGGACTGCACCTGTACTTCGCCCAACCACAACATTTCTGCTAAGGCGGCCAAACACTGGGGACTGCTTAATCCCGTTTGCCGTTCGATGTCTCCAATTCGCAAGGGTCCTGCGTGAAGCACGTCCCAAATGCGTTGATGGGAGGCGGGCCCTTGGCTCTGCTTTGCCGCGTCCTGGAGGGCGGGCCATTGGAGTTCATCGGCCAGATTCGAGGGTTCCAGCACCAATTGTGCGACCTGCCTTCGGATCAGGTCCAAGCACCCCTGACTTCGCACGTCGTTAATGCGTCCTGGTAGGGCAAAAACAGGCCGATCGTATTGATGTGCCAAATGCGCTGTGATGCCCGCACCCGATTTAATGGCGGCCTCCACCACCCACAGTCCGTCAGCCAACCCCGCAATAAGTCGATTTCGCCGAGGATAGGCACCCGGATGGGGGCCTACGCCCACCGGCCATTCCGAAATCCACGCCCCACCCTGGGCCAAAATATCTTCGGCCAAGGCGCGGTTCCCCGCAGGATGGGCGGTGTGTAGGCCATGTGCGAGAACCGCCCAAGTTGGGAGGCCTGCCCGCAACGCAGCCTGGTGTGCCGCGGTATCAATGCCGCGAGCGAGGCCACTGACAATGGCACAGCCGTGCGGGGCAAGCCGCTGCACCCATTGTTGAGTCCATTGTAAGCCTTGAGGACTGGCTTCGCGGGTCCCGACAATGCCCAAACTCCGCACAGGGTTCAGTGAAGCTTGGCCCTTGACAAAGAGGAGGCATGGGGCATCGGGAATGTGCCGGAGCCGCTCGGGGTAGTCGTGGGATTCTAAAGCGAGTGTGTGAATGCCCGAAGCGTCATGCTTTTCCATGAGGCGGCTGGCCTCTTGTACATAGCGATTCCATTCCGTGGTGCTGGGTCCAATCGGCGCGCGTTCGGCCAGCCATGCAGCGGGCTCTGGGTAGGCTTGGAGGATTTCTCGGGCGCGCACGGGGCCAATCCCGGGCGTCAGACTCAAGGCAAGGGCAAAATGAATTCGATCCATTCCCGCAAGGTGCCCATCATTTGGGGCCCTTATCGGGAGTTCACGGATATATGCGTTTAGCCCAGGCGGTTACCCTTCACGGTGTACGATGGTCGCGGAGGCTTGCGCTGTGGGGAGAATTAGGACATCCGCAATGTTCACGTGTGCGGGAGCCATAATCATATATTCCAACGTATCCGCGATGTCTTCAGCGGTTAGCGGGGCCATATTTTGGTAGACCTGATCAGCCTTGGCCCGGTCCCCATGGAATCGAACCGTGGAAAACTCGGTGTCCACCATGCCTGGACAGACTTGACTAACACGAATGCCATAACGCACCAAATCCATTCGCATGCTTCGGGTCAGGCCATCCACGCCAAATTTGGTCGCGTTGTACACGTTTCCCTCCGGGTAGGACTCCTTCCCAGCAATGCTCCCGATATTGATAATATGGCCCGCACGGCGAGCCACCATCCCAGGAGACACCTCCCGCGTGACATAGAGCAGGCCTTTTAAGTTGGTATCTATCATGCGTTCCCAATCGTCCATAGAGGCTTCATGGACAGGGTCCTTGCCCGCAGCCAGCCCCGCATTATTGAGGAGTACATCCACCGCCTGAAACGCCACAGGGAGGTCTGCCAAGGCCGCTTGAACCTGGTCGGCTACGCGAATGTCGACGCATTGCAGATGCACGCGCTCAGCACATTCCGCTGGAAGCGCCTGACGCCATGCTTCCATGCGTTCTACCCGCCGCGCCCAGGCGACAACCTGCCACCCTTTTAGGGCGAAACGACGGGCCGTGGCTTCGCCAAATCCGGAACTTGCACCGGTAACCAAAATGGTTTTCATACTTTTCTCATTAAATGCCGTAGCCATGATGGGACTTTCTTCTTTCTTCCTGTTCGCGAGCCTGTCTTCTGCCCCCACGATGGGGCCAGATTCCACGGTTTTTTTGGAAACCACCGTGGTCACCGCGAACCGTACCGAACAGCGCCTTGAAAATACAACGGTTAGCGTGGATGTTCTGCCTCTGCGCGTACTCCAAGAAAAAGCGAACGCTCGGGTGGAACAAGTCATTCAAATGGCCCCCGGGGTGACCCTTCAGGACGGGCAAGCCAACATCCGTTCGGGCAGTGGCTGGAGCTTGGGGGCCGGTTCGCGGGTGCTCATTTTGGTCGATGAACTGCCTGCCTTGAGCCCTGATGCGGGCGGGGTCCTTTGGAATGCCATGCCCATGGAAGCGGTTCAGCAAGTGGAAGTGTTGAAAGGGGCGTCGTCCAGCCTGTATGGCAGTTCGGCCTTGAATGGGGTCATTCACCTCCGCACTTGGGAGCCGAGCACCGAGCAACGCCTTCGGGTCAGCACGATGATGGAAGCCTATGACCGACCCAAAATTCGCAGTCTCGGCTGGTGGGAAGCCCCGCGGGCTCGGTCTGCGGTGCGCTTTGCTTTTTCCGATAGCTACGGCGCCAAAAAACAGCATGGCCTGGTCCTCCATGGCCAACTTTTTGGGGACCAAGGCTACCAATATCTCGTGGGGGATCAATCCGCCCGGCTGCACGCCAAATACCGCTTTAAGCCCAATTCCAAACTGGAAATGGGGCTCCAAGGACAAGTTTGGCGATCCGACCGCAGTTCGGCCTTGATTTGGGAAGACTTCCGGCTTGGGTATACCCCCTTGGATTCCTCTGCGACCCAAACTCAATCGGATCTTGCCGCCCTGATAGGCCACCTGAAATACCGCCAAGGACGACAACTTCATACGTTGCGTGTTCGAGGTATGGGATATGCCAATGCGTCTGGGCTGGATAGCAATGACTACAGCAACGCCGGACAATCCCTCCATGCGGAATACCTCTGGCAGTACTTTATGGAGCAGGGCTGGAACCTCTCCGCTGGGACCCTTTTTATTGGAAGCGCCATGAATAGCCCTCTTTTTAGTGGGGCCCATACATCCCAAAATCAGGCGTTGTTCGCCCAAGCAGATAAATCTGCCGACCGGTGGGACCTCAGTGTAGGCCTGCGCTGGGAATCCTTCGCCGTGGATGGCACAGCGGATGCCCAACCGGTGCTGCGGCTTGGGGGACATTACCAAGTGCGTGAAGGAACCGACCTGAGGGCCTCATGGGCACAAGGCTACCGCTTCCCGTCCATTGCCGAGCGATTTAGTGCATCTGCGGCGGGGGCCTTGCAAGTATTCCCGAGCCCTGGGATCCAGTCAGAGTCTGGATGGACAGCGGAATTTGGCTTGCGCCAAGGGCTGAAAAAAGAGGGAACTCGTGCCGGACTGCAGGGCTATTTGGATGCCGCCATTTTTTGGACGGAGTTTCGCCACATGCTCGAATTCACCTTTGGCAAATGGGGGAACCTTCCTGGAACGACGCTAGCGAATTATGGGTTCACCTCCCTCAATGTGGGCCCCACGCGCATTACGGGGTTGGAATTGACCGGCGGAGCCCGCAGCTATATGGGTCCTGTGAAGGTGGAAGGCATGCTCGGCTATACCTATGCCTTGCCCGTTGCGCTGGATCCATCGGGGGTGTATGCCACGGATGCAGATGGACAAGCCCTGTCTTACGAGAGCACCTCATTGGACCCCAGCCAAAATCTCTTGAAGTACCGTTATGTGCACAACGCCAAAGCGGATGTTCAAGCTTCTTGGAAGGGGTGGACGTTAGGGGGAAGCCTGCGCTATAATTCCTTTATGGCGAACATCGATGCCATTTTTACGGATCCGCTGATCGCGATTTTTGTCCCGGGGGTGGCAGATAGCCGGTACCAATTGAACCAAGGGGACTTATTCTTGGATTTTCGCCTCAATAAGCGCCTCACAGAACGGCTTGTCCTCCAGGCAGGCTTGACCAATGCTTTGAATCGCCTCGCTTCTCCCCGCCCTGCGTTATTGGCGGAACCGCGCACGATTTCTCTCCAGCTGTCCTATGCATTGAATTAATTTTTCCGTCTATCTTTGCCGTCCACTTGGGGGATTAGCTCAGCTGGCTAGAGCGCTTGCATGGCATGCAAGAGGTCATCGGTTCGACTCCGATATTCTCCACGTCATTGAACCCTTCGCACCACCGTGCGGAGGGTTTTCTCATTTAAAGAAGCGCGATGTGCTTCCCCTCAAGGCTGGGCAATGACGATGGGAACGGTGGTTCGCTCATTCGGAAAGTTCAATACCAAATAATACAGGCCGGCGGGCAGTAAGCGAATGTCCCATTCAGTCGTTCCTTGGGGTATGAATGCCACACACGTTCCACTGGAATGATAGAGCTCGCCAAAAAGGAAACGGTGCTCGGGTCGAGAATGGATGAAAATTCGATTTTGAGCGGGATTAGGGTGGATCCAAGGAGCTACATCCGATACATCGGCAAGAGACACTTGGGTTAAAGGTTTGGTGATGTTCAGGGATTGGCCGCAGGAATCCACCGTGGTTAGGGTGACGAGGTAGTTTAATCCAGGGATGGCGTACGTTTTCGTTGGATTCAGTCCCGAACCCGTTGTGTTATCCCCGTAATTCCACAGGTACGATTGAAGTGAACCGACACTCGAGGATGCATCAAATTGTACAGTCATGCCCTGGGCGTTGGTAGAGAGAATTTGGGCAGTGAATTCTGGCGTCATGGGGGAGCACAAGAATACAGTGTCATAGGCAGTGGAATTTTCCCCACAGGCATTGCTCACACTGAGCTGGACGATAAAGGCGCCCGTATTGGCGTATGTATGGGTGGGATTGAGTGAGGTTGAAAACCCGCCATCTCCGAAAGACCAATACGCGTTGTTTAACCCCGCGCCTTGAGCTTGAAAGGAGACAGTATTGCCAGACAAGCTGTACGCAATACTGGGTTGCGTGGGGGCACAGACTTGAATGCTGCCTGAGGACGAGTCTACCCGACCACATTCCGAGGTTGTGGTCAAAATGACGGTGTAATTTCCGACGGCTGTATAAGTATGGGTTGGGGTCAACGAAGTACTCGTACCGCCGTCTCCAAAAAACCACTGGTAACTATAATTTGGTTTTGGATTCACGACGGAAAAGGCCCGTGAAAACCCTGTGCCGCTGTAGCTGAAGGGCGTCAAAATAGATGGGCAAGATGTATCGCGAATCGAGAATTGGTCTAGGCCAATTTTAATGTAGGCATTGGGTGCGCGTGTGACCGTAAACTTGAACTGCATCGTATCTGACCGATAAGGTTTCAAGTAGAGGACTCGTTGGTCCCAAGGTGAATTCTTGTAAATCTGGGTGGAGGTCGTGATGGTTTGTATCGGAAACCAACCGCTTCCGGTATCTGCGGACACAACCATAGATACAAACGAAGAAGGGTTGGCCGCAAGTATGTGCGTGTAAAACTCTATGGCAGGGGTGTCTAAAGGTGCCACGTAATACCTTGGGGTAACCAAAGAGGTACTGGTTGGACCTGAACCGGGGGAAGTATACAGGTATTTTCCCGACCCCCCGACTCCCGCATAGGGACCTGTAAATCCACCAGAGGTGATTCCGACAAAGGGGGTCCAATAAAAGCCCAACGTGTCACTGCGGGACCAACAGGGACCCAGATCGCCTGGATCGCTAAATATGACGGAACCGATTTGCCATGCGGGGTCTTCAAATGGCTCAAAACTCGGGGCGCTTTGGACTGTGCAAATACTGTCAGGTATGGCTGAATAAAAAAGACTAGAGATGCTTAGAAAGAGTGCGGCCAACATGGGAGGTGCATAATTTACCCAGTTTTAACACGCATTCCATGGATAGGTTCAAACCTTTCACCCTTTGAACATCCTCGAAAGCGTGGACACACGGAAGGTCAATATGAGCAAGGTCCCCGAAATCAGAAAGGAGAGTCCATACCACAGCGCTTCGGAGCCAGGGTGGAGCAGGAAGCTGCCGAGGGCAAAGAGCAAGCTGTAGGCGGCGACTACCGCCAGGATCCAGCGGGAGAGGAGGATTCGGATGGAGGTCAAACCTTTACTGTATATCCGAGCTTTGAACGTGGGCCAAGATGGGGACGGTTGCGTGAACAAAAGGACTAGGAGCCAGCACAACGTGGTAAAGGCCACCGTGAAGAAAAATGAATTCGGAAAGGAGGCAAGGGATTCCGGGAGCCAGCCGCTGCGGGAAAGTCCGAAGCCAACAAAAGGGGCGATGGTGGCAGTGATTTCGACGTACGCGTTGATGCGCCCCCAGAACCAGCGAAGGATGAGTACAAGCCCGAGCCCGGCGCCGCACTCCATGATGAAGAGCCAAACGCCTTTGATGCTGTCGATTTGGGTCGATACGGCCAGGCTGAGTGCAGCGAGAACCAGGACCAATCCAAAACTTCGACGGACGATGGTCGGTCCAGAAGGCTTGTCTTTGGCCAATCGAATCCAAACATCGTTCATTAAGTAGGAGGCGCCCCAATTGAGCTGCGTCGAAATCGTCGACATGTAGGCACTGAAGAAGGCTACGAGCATGAGTCCCATCCAGCCAGTAGGCAGGTAGTGCTTCATGGCGAAAATGTATCCAAATCGGGGATCCACATGGTATTTCAGGGCTTCAGCCAGGGCTGGGTTGTTCTGTGCCGCTTGGCGCAGCCCTTCCCGTACCACGAGGACTTGGGTGGCGTCGGCCAATTGATCGGGGGAAGCGTCCCCCGAGAGCCATTTTGGACTGTATCCTTCCATGGCTTGCACCTGGGCCAAGGCAGGCTGTAGTTCTTCGGGCACATGGCTGGGAAGTCGGAAGAGGGTGATGGCGGCGAGGCCCACCAAAATCCAGGGCCATGGACGGAGGGCATAGTGGGCAAAATTGAAAAAGAGGGTTGCCCCAACGGCATGGGTTTCGTCTTTGGTACTCATTACACGCTGTGCGATGTACCCGCCTCCACCCGGCTCTGCCCCTGGATACCAAGCACTCCACCACATCATACCGAAGTAGGCAAAAAATGCCCCGATTCCAATGGCGAGTCCCGTGCCGGATGAACCCGTGTCCAAGGTCGGAAAGAAGTCCAAGGTTTCGCTGGGAAGTGCCTGTTGTAGACCAGTCAAGCCCCCAATTTCAGGCGATTGAATCACAAAAACGGCCAGCGCTATGCTGCCGGCCATGGCCAAGACGAACTGCACCGCATCGGTCAATACCACCCCAAAAAGACCACTTGTGGCGGCATAGAGGGCCACCAGCACGGTGAGCCCTGTGGTGAGCCAAAAGGCTGTTTGGGCGGGCAAACCAAAGAGTCCTTGCAATACAGAGGTCATCGCCACATGGACCCACCCCAGGATAAGGAGGTTGATAAAGAGGCCCAAATAGACCGCACGAAAAACACGCAGCCATAGAGCAGGTTTGCCATGATAGCGTAGTTCAATGAGTTCCGCTTCCGTCACGACCCCTGCTCGGCGCCACAAGGGCGCAAAGACCACGGCCGTGAGCATACCGCCGGCGAGGAGATTCCACCATAGCCAGTTGCCGCTGATGCCATCCATTCCAACGATTTCCGTCACGGCGAGGGGGGTGTCCGCCGCAAAGGTGGTGGCGACCATGGACAGGCCGGCTAGGGCCCAGGGTAAGTTTCGTCCGCCCAAGAAGTAGCCTTCGAGGGATTTTTCGGCCGACCGACCGGCCCAAATGCCCAGGGCAACCATGCCGACAAGGGCCACCACAATGATGCCTAGGTCTAGGGGATAGAGGTGTATGGAATCCATGGGGAGAAGATACGAAGGAGTGTGCTGCACTGCATAGCTGGAACGATGCCTGGGTGGGATTTTGGTTTAAAAGCGTTTTAAACGTTTATAGTCGTTTACGACCGAATCGTGCAAATGGAGGGTCGTACTTTTGGCATCAAATCCAATGATGATGAATGTACTCCTCTTAGGCTCCGGGGGCCGCGAATCTGCCCTCGCATGGAAAATGGCACAATCGCCCATGATGGACCAGCTTTTTATCGCCCCGGGCAACCCAGGCATGAAGGCATATGGCACGTGTGTCGCGGTCGATTGGAAGAATCGGGATGCCTTGACACATTTCTGCACCGCTGAAAATATTGATATGGTGGTCATTGGCCCGGAAGATCCGCTGGTGGCAGGTCTGGCAGACTTTTTTGCGACGAGCCCGGAACTCTCCCACATCCATGTCATTGGCCCCAAAGCCGAAGCCGCTCAATTGGAAGGGTCCAAGGATTTTTCCAAGGAGTTTATGCGCCGCCATGGCATTCCCACCGCAGGGCATCGAACGTTTACCTCAGACCAGCTCGAAGAGGCCAAGCAATACCTTGCCACCATTGACGCGCCCTACGTCCTCAAAGCAGATGGATTGGCCGCGGGCAAAGGGGTTTTAATCTTGGATAATTTGGCGGATGCTCTGCGTGAAATGGATGCGATGCTTGGCCAAGCCAAGTTTGGGGCGGCCTCTTCCCGTGTAGTGGTCGAAGAGTTTCTTGAGGGCATCGAATTCTCGGTCTTTGTCCTCACCGATGGCAAGGACTTCATGCTCATGCCAGAGGCGAAGGATTACAAGCGCATCGGCGAAGCAGACCAAGGCCTAAACACAGGGGGAATGGGGGCCGTTTCACCTGTTCCATTTGTGCAGGACCATGTCAAGAAAGAGGTGCTCACTCAGATCATACAGCCCACCATCCAAGGGTTGGCCCACGAGAAGTTGGATTATGTGGGCTTTATTTTCTTTGGCTTAATCCACACGGCCAAAGGGGTTAAAGTGATTGAATACAATTGCCGTTTAGGGGATCCCGAGACGGAAGTCGTGATTCCTCGGGTGGAGGAGGATCTCCTTCCCCTATTCGTGGACGCCGCCTCAAAGAGTTTGTTGACACGCCCCATGGCTCAAAGTCAGCATTCCGCGTGCACGGTCATGCAGGTTTCTGGCGGCTACCCGGAGGCCTATGAAAAAGGAAAACCCATTCATGGACTTGATGAAGCCATCGACGGGGTGATGGTTTTTCAAGCGGGGACGAAGGAAGTGAAGGGTGAGATTGTCACAGATGGGGGCCGTGTCCTCTGTGCTACCGGGATGGCTCTGGACCCAGCAGAGGCACTTGAGAAAGCCTACGCACGCCTGGATCAAATTTCATTTGATGGGGCCTACCGCCGCAACGACATTGGCGTAGACCTGGGTCTGCGTTGAGTCATAGCACAAAAAAAGCCGCCCAGTGGGCGGCTTTTTTCCATTGATCGAATGGAAACGATTTAGTTTTCCCCTGCTTTCTGGTGTTTACGCATTTCACGAATCCAGTAGATGCCCAATCCAGCACCAATGGCCATGAAGAGGTAGTTCGCAGAATTACCTAAGAAGGGAAGGATTTGGAAGGTCCACTCAAGAAATTCACCAAGGCCTTCAAAAAACGAACGGAGGGGCATAACAGTCCTATTAATTTTAGGCAAATTTACACCATAGCGTGCGCCAAGCAAGTCATATTTTCAGAAATCCGCATCCCGGCATTGCCGTGGTCCTCTTTGTGTTGGCCGCGGGACTCACAGCGATGTTCAATTTCTTGGTGCTCGATGCCGTAGCGGCCAGTTCTTTGGGCTTCTGGATAACGCCCGGACTTGTGGGCCTCGCCGCGTGGTTTATCAATGTCGTACTCGTATACCGCAGCCGCTACCTCAAGACAAACTATGTTCTGGGCTGGTATTGGTTTGTTATCCTTTTAGCCACGCATCCCCGGGGCATTCGTTTGGAGCATGCATGGGTTAGTATGCTTTGGGCGGTTTGGCTGGCGATGGCCTATGAATTGGGCGACGAGCGGAAGAACGGCTTGGTTTCTCGATCCAATCTGGGCTTATACTCGGCTCTTCTTGGGGTGTTTTCAGCCGCATGGTGGTCATCAATCCTCCCGGCACTTTGGACGTTGCGCGCGGGGAATCCCCGTCAATCGACACGAACCTATTTGCAAATTGCGGGGGCGTGGGCCATTGGTCTTGCCTTGATGGGGGTGTTTTGGACCATGCAGGGCCAAACAGGGAAGACGGAACTTGAAACCCTGGCGATCTCGCCGGTTTCCTGGCACCTCCCAGGGCCAGGATCCATGGTGTTGATCCTGTGGCTCATTTTGGCTCTTGGGGAGACCGTCCGAGCCTTGACCTCCGCAAAAAAAGCCAAGCGTCGAGGACTTCTATTAAGCTGGATAGGTGTGGTGTGGGCCTTTGTGTTGTATGCCTGGCAGGGCCCCAGCGTGCACGCTTCAGCTATTCTGGCGGTGTTTGCAGCACCCCACATGGTCAACCTCCATACCTACATGAAGCGGGCTTGGATGATTCGACTTCTGGATATCAGTTTATTGCTGGCGGCTTTTTCTGCCGCTTGGTGGGTAGCCTAAGCGAACTCAGGCGGGAGGAAAGAACAGAGCCTTGAGCTCCGTGGCGTCCTCCGGTTTCATCTTCCCCGATAGAATGTGAGCAAGTTGTCGACGGCGAAGGGCGCCTTCAAAGCGCTGTTTCTCAAGGTCTGTCTCGGGCAATACGGCGGGAACTTCAATGGGATTTCCCAATTGATCCACCGCAACAAAGGTGTAGATGGCCTCATTGCACTTGGTGCGCTCTCCTGAACCACGTTGATCCTCTGTGTAGACATCGACAAAAATCTCCATTGACGAGGTAAAGGCACGGCTGATTTTTGCTTCCATCGTGACAATCGCACCCTGGGGAATAGCTTGCTTGAAGGAGACATGGTTCACCGTGGCCGTGACGACCGTTCGCCGGCAATGGCGGTGAGCGGAAATCGCCGCACAGCGGTCCATCCAGCTAAGGAGTTGGCCACCAAAGAGGTTATTCAAATTGTTGGTGTCGTTCGGGAGAACGATTTCCGTCATGACGGCGAGCGAGTCGGAGGCGGGCTTCTGCTTCATTCACTGTAGATCCAAACCGCTGGAAAGGCCACTTTGGCCTCTTCTTTGGCTGCTTGAGCCGCATCGCGGTTGGCAAAGGTACGAAGGGCCACTTTCGTGAGGCCGACTTTGGCGCGTAGGACTTTCGCGGGGTAGCCTGCTTTTTGGAGGTCTGCCGCGAGGCGTTCTGCGTTGCGGATGTCTGAAAAGGCACCAACGACAAGCGCGAATTCACTCTTTTTTGCCGTAGCCTTGGCAGGACTGACAGCTTTAGATTCTGCTATGGGCAAGTCTGCTGCGGGGGATTCCGCGACGGCTAAGTCCGAGGTAGATTCTTCGAGGAAGTCGAGATTGGGCATTTCTTGCGTGCCAAAGGTGTCGGCCACGACCTCCTCGACCGGATCGGCCTCAAACCAGGAACGCACGTTTTCTGCCATGGTATCCCATTGCGGGCGGAACGACGCATTCTGGACCATGTCGCGGAAGTCGGATTTGGTGGTCCCCAGAGCCATCAAACTGATCGCTCCAGCCACCACGGCAGCGGCGCGGAAGGGGGCAAGCCATTGTTCGCGGCGTTTGATGACCTGCGGAACAGGTAGTGCATACCCGGCGTCGGCGGAATGGTCCACGCGCTGGGACAAGGGGGTCACACGGAAAATGGGGAGGCCATAGGCTTCGGGCAGGAAGTTGGACTCGATCGATGCTTGGAAGACCCACTGCAGCCCTGTTTTGGAGAAAGACCCCAAGCCTTCGAGGCGGAGGCGCTTCCCTTCGAGCAGGGTTCTATTCCAAGTGCTAACAGCTTGCGCCATGGCAGCACGCGCATCCGAGGCAGAGAGCCCTTCGTAGCGAACGAGGTGATTGAGCAATACGTCGCTTTTTCCCGCGATGGGGCTAAAGCTGAGTCGGCGGGCGGGCGGCAAAAACAAGCCCGATTGCAGCTGGATTTCAGCCCCGAATCGCCGTGCTTCAAGCCGGCCAAAACCGGGTACGTCGACGCTATCTTCCTGAAAAAGAAGGTGGAAAATATGTCGCTCTAAAGCATAGTGTAAAATCGCCATCGTAGGCTCAAGATACCGACCAAAATCGTATCCTAGCCCGCTACGATGCGGGAGTTTTCAACAAGTAATCAAACGCTTAGAACAACGGACGGTATCCGTGGCAATAGGGTGTTCCCCCCTTGTTGTCGTAGTAATCCTGGTGGTAGCCCTCCGCGGAGTAAAATGGGGCAGCGGGGAGCAACTCCGTCGCCACGGAATAGCCTTTGGCCCGGAGTAGGGCAATGAGTTTTTCGGCCGTTGCTTTTTGGGCCGCGTCTAAGTAAAAAATTGCACTGCGGTATTGCGGACCAATGTCGGGCCCTTGGCCGTTGGTTTGGGTCGGATCATGCGTCTCAAAGAACATCCGCAAGATGGTTTCGTAGTCTGTTTTACTCGGATCAAAGACGACTTCCGTCGCTTCATAATGACCGGTTCGCTTGGTACATACTTGCTCATAGGTGGGGTTCTCCACGAAGCCACCGGTGTAGCCGACTGTGGTGGAAACCACCCCGTCTATGCGTTTCAAGAAATACTCGGTGCCCCAAAAGCACCCACTGGCGAGAATAGCTGTTTCCATTGTTGCGTTCATTTGAGGGGTGTTGGCCGGAACGTCCACCACAGCGGGTTGGCCTTGGCAAGAAAGAGTAAGGGCCGCGAAGGCCGTAAGGGTCCAGAGCTTCATTTAGAGATCCATATCGCCGCCACCCATGTCCATGCTGCCTCCTGAAGCACCACCTCGCCCACTGCGCATACCGCGCGAGCGATCGGGGTTACCAAAGTTGTACTGCAGGGTTAGGAATCCAATTCGGCTTTCACGTCGACGCATAAATTCTACATCGATGAAAGGCGTGTACTGATCGTAGCGGAAGCGGCGTTGGTTAAACACATCACTTAAACGCGCAGAAAGGGTCCAGTGTTTATTCAGGAAGTCCACTTTGTAGCCCAAATCAATAAACTGAATGCCGCGACGGAAGCCTTGACCGGTAGGTCCTGCGCCCCACTGGTTGTAGGTGATTTGGATTTGCTGTTCTTTTGGGAGATTGAGCATCAAATTGCTGCGCCCCTGCCATCCAAATCCGCTCTGAAGGATACCCCCCGCAACATTTTCCCCATTGATGACGGAATAATAAGCATCGGCTGAGGCCTGAAGCTGTACCACCTTGTTGAAGCGCAACATGGCATTGGTGCTTAAGCCTAGGTTGTCGCGCGTGTTGAAGTTGAGCCAAGTCATCATCAATACTCCGCTTGGCAAGGGTTCCAAGTAGCGTGACATCATGTTGATCGTGTGACGTCCGTACACCGATCCGGACAAGGAACCCCACTTTCCAAACTGCACCACGTTTAACTCCATGGAGTGGGTGTATTCGGGCTTGAGATCGGGGTTGCCCTTGCGCAGTCCGCTCGGGTTGGAGTAGTCGATGTTTGGGTTCAAACTACCGCCCCAATGGCCATCAGGACGGTTGACCCGCATGGAGTAGCTCGCTTGAATGTCGAGGCCCCGACGCGGGCTGTAGGTCAAATATGCACTGGGGAAAAGACCAGGATACGAACGTTGCAAAACGGAACTGTCGCGAAGCACGATGTCGATCAAGGCCGTTTCGTAGCGCAAGCCCACTTGGCCCTTCCATTTGGGGGATACCACGTAACCAAACGTTCCATAGCCAGCGTGGGTCACCTGGTTCATGTCGGTGAAGAAACTCCGCAAGGTGTCCGCTACAAAGCTCGATGAGAAGAGCTCTGGAAGTTGCGAGGCAGTGCGCACTTCCACATTGGCGCTCTGGGAAGTTCTCCAGCCAAAGTCCACGCGTGCTTTCTCGTTCAAAGGCCATTCTATATCTGTTTGAACGTTCATGCGCTTGGAGTTTCCAGGTACATCAAAGCGTTGCAGATATGCGCCGTAGGTAAATGCCGCTGGATACAGCGGATCTACCGTAAAGTAGTTATCGTCGATGTCGTGGTCGTTGCCCCAAGAGTAGTTGGCATCGGCCGTCCACTTTTTATTTTCATCGGCAAACTTGCGCTCATAGTGAAAGGAGGCGTTTTGGTTTTGGCGGCTGCTCGTTTGGTCCGTGAATTGAATGGCTTTCGCCGGGATGCCATCCTTCCCAATGTTTTCAAAATAGGCCGAATCCCAATCTACACCGGTATTTCGGTCTGCACCCAGAGAGAAACCCACGGAATGCTTGTTTTGAATATTCCAGTCAATGCCTATGCGTGCATTCGTGCCCACATTACGCCGCAAACCCATGGACTCTTCCGTGGTTTTGTAAAGCGAGTCCGGGAAGAAGTAGGATCGATAGGTGTAGCCACCGGAGGACATTTGACGGTCGTCGCCTCCGATGGAGGCATTGACTCGGACTTTGCCCACCGGGATGGATACATTGCCCCCTAGATTGTATTTGTTGCGTGTTCCAATGCCCGCTTGAATAGAGCCATTCAAGGGGAGCTCTTTGCCTTTCTTCGTAACAATGTTGATGATACCGCCGGTGCCTTGTGCATCAAATTTGGCGCCTGGATTGGTGATGACTTCGACACGCTGAACCATGCCTGCAGGGAGACGGTCGAAGGCATTGGAGCCTTGGTAACCCATGAGGGAGGCGGGACGGCCGTCAATCAAAATGGTGACGTTTTCATCTCCGCGAAGGGCTACGTTTCCGTCGATGTCCATGGTCACGTTGGGAACCTGTCTGAGGATGTCCGTACCCGTACCACTGGCCACTTGCAGGTCGCCGGCCACGTCGTAAACCTTACGATCCAGGCCATTGAGCATGGCGGGTCCTTCCGTCACGACGTCAGCCTGCTGGAGTACCACGGAGGCATCCAAAGCCAATTTTACAATGCCCACATTTACCTGAACTCCGGATGTGCCTTGCATGCCTTGACGCGAGGGCGTATAACCAAAGGAGGAAATAGTGAAGCCTCGGGTCCCGGTGGGTAAGCTCACTGAGAAATTTCCTTCTACATCTGTGGCTCCAACCTGCTTGAGAGTGGGGCGGTCGCCTCCATTCATCTGCATGGAGGAAATCACGGCACCGATGATGGGCTCGTTGGATTCAGCATCCACCACCTTGCCTGTGACTGTAATTTGGGCCACAATTGACCAAGAACTCAAGGTCAAAAGGAAGGCCAAAAGGAGTTTTACGTGTTTCAATTCGTTCACATTTAGGGATATGACGCGGAGTGCGGCATTAGGATTAACAAAAATTAGGCCCGAAGTTTTCCGCGGCGCAGCAATTCTTCTGCAATTTGGACCGCATTGGTGGCGGCACCTTTGCGCAAATTGTCGGAAACAATCCAGCAATTCATGGCCTGAGGGTGGCTATGGTCTTCGCGGATTCGGCCGACAAAGACATCGTCTTGGCCCTCCGCAAAACGAGGCATGGGATACGACTTAGCCATAGGATCATCCAAAACGGTCACGCCTGGGAATTCACGCAAGCAAGCCCGAACGGCCTCCATCGAGGGACGCTCACCGACAAATTCAATGTTCACGGCCTCGGAATGCCCCCCCTGAACAGGGACACGCACAGCCGTAGCGGAAACCAAAACGGAGGCGTCATTCAAAATCTTCTTCGTTTCATGCGTGAGCTTCATCTCCTCCTTGGTGTAGGCATTGTCCAAGAAAACGTCGCAATGCGGCAAGCAGTTTTTATCAATGGCATAGGGGTAGACCATGGCGCCATCACGCCCTTGGCGCTCATTTTCGAGCTGGTCCACCGCGGCTTTCCCCGTACCTGTCACGCTTTGATAGGTACTAACAATCACGCGTTTGATAGGATAGAGCGCGTGCAAGGGCTTGAGCACCATGACCAATTGTATGGTAGAGCAGTTGGGATTGGCAATGATGCGGGAATCCATATCTAGGGATTCGGGATTGACCTCGGGCACCACCAGGGGGATGTGAGGTTCCATGCGCCAGGCGGAGGAGTTGTCAATGACGTAGCACCCCGTTTCTGCGAATTTCGGCGCCCAGGTCAGAGATGTGTCTCCGCCCGCAGAAAATATGGCCACGTCGGGCCTTAGGGCGACGGCTTCTTCTGGGGTAACCACACGGTAATCCTTGCCTTTCCAGGTTAAGGTTTGGCCTGCAGATTTGGCCGAAGCCACCGGGATAAAATCCGTTATAGGCAAATTTCGTTCTGCAAGAACGGCGCGCATGACTTCCCCTACCATTCCGGTAGCACCAACAAGGGCTAAACGCATAACTGACAGTGTGCTATTAATTCTGCACAAAAGTAACCTGCCTCGCCTCATGAAATGCTTCTTCTCGCTTTCCGCGCACCACGTTCCGATGACCGCCTGCCTTGACCGATTTATCGCACTGGGGATACTTTGTACATGCCTTCTTGGCTTTCCCTTGCTGGCCCGGGGCCAGACGGATTTTGGTGGGACACTCCGGTGGACGCATGGAGACCAGACCCTCTCGTCGGGGGACACGGGCCATTTTCAGTGGCAGGGCACGTGGCTCCACCTCGACGCACCCGCTGCAGGGAGCAGTGCCCTGGACCGTCGGGCAAACTTAGGCGAAGTTTGGATGGTTGGGGGGACGGTGCATTTCGCTTTTAATCCTTCCAGCGCCAACTATGTTGAAGTGAAGGGGCATTCGGAGGGCCAGGGTAGTTCCTGGGTACTCAGTCTTGGCGAAACGGAGGATGGGCTCTCTCTGTATCGAGAGCAGGGGAGCGAAAAAGTGCTGCTTTGTCGAAGTCCCGTGGGACTGCTTGACCGGGCCGAATCGACGCTCCACTGGCAGGTAGCTCATGGACGAGATCGGCGGTATACGCTGACTTGGTGGATCGATGGAGAACCGCCCGGGGCCGTTTTATCCCTCCCGGATAGTTTAGGGGCCCCAATTCGCGGGCTGATGTGGGCATGCCGATACACGGCGACCCGAACTGACAAAATCCGCATTGGTCCCACCTGGTGGCAGGGAAAGTCGGAAACCCAAGATCCTGAGGGCGCGGTCCGGTGGCATTGGACGGAGGTCCACAGCAAGGTCGCTCCCTTGCTTCCGGGGGATTCCCCTGCCACGGCCTTTTTGGAGGGGGTGCTCGAAGCCCCATTCCCCATGCGTTGGGACGGGTGGGAACTGCAGGTGAACCAGCGTCGTTGGCCCCTTCCCAGTGTGTGGATTTTCCCAGGAATTCCGGTTGTGTTTGGTGACATGGCCTTAGAACCGCTCATCCCACTGGGGGTTTTGTGGATACCCGTAGCGCTCGATTTGCCCCAGGCGGCGGCGGTGGCGCTCTTTGACCAGGAGGACCATCGTGTGGCACCGCTTTCCTATGCCGCGAGCCAACATCGCCCTCCGGAAAAGGCGCTGGGGGGCTATAGTTTGGAACCACCGCATCCATCCCAAAGTTGCCTTCCCGCGCTTTGGCATTCTTCCCGGGATCCGCGGGGGGCAAGCCTTGGCGAGCTCCCTGAAGGACCCCCCAACGAGTATATGCCTGGACCCCCTTGCCTTCGTGTGGAAATGCGCCCAGGTGCCCAGCAAGCGCTTCGAGTGGATTGGCGCCACCCCATCGAGCCATCCACACTACCTTCTTCTACTGGGGGGACCTGGCTCCATCTAGACCCGGAAACGAGTTATTGGATGCCGAGCCAAGTTCCTCAGCCCGGGGTGATGCAGACGGTGCCTGTCCCCGAGAGTGCATGCGATTGTGCCGGGGCAGCGCTTGGTTTGGGGAAGCTCAGATGGGGGTGGCCAAGGCCGCCCAAGCCCTTTGAGCTTGTGCTGACGGAATTTTTAGAGGACCCTCTTCCCTACGAACCGCGTTTTGTCGAAATCCACAACCGCACCTCCGACGTGCTGGAAGCGGGGGGGCTTTTTCTCAGTGATGCCGCCTCAGGGGGGCTATGGAGACGGCTGGGGGAAGCGGGTACGTTTCTGCTTCCAAACGAGGTCCTAGCCTGGAGCGAAGATCCCCGTGTGACAAGCCAGCGCTATCCCCGTGGGGACTCTGTCCAGATTAGGAGGGCTTTTCATGCTCTTTTTCCGTTGGGAGATCCGCTTTTTTTAGGATTATTTCGCAGCGATGGCCTCCTTTTGGACGCCCTGGAGTCCGCCCCCGCAGCTTCCGCGTCGATCGCCGAGGGATTGTCTTGGACTCGGACCCCAGCTCAAACATGGGTCGTTTCGGGGGATTCGGCATCCCCGGGCCGCTGGGATATTCAAGATGATGAAGTGGACGGCATTGGACGGGGATGGCTAACCCAGCGGTCCTGGTCCTTCGCAGAACGCCCAGCCTTAGCCTACCGTTTTGAGGAAGAGGGGGCTTGGCACATTCGAGAACGCTGGTTGGCGCTGCGCGGAGGGCAAACGGGCCCTTGGGAAGTGGGACCTGTGGTCGAGCGCCAGGGAAGTTGGTGGTGCACATTGCCTGTCCCGCCTGGTCCGGATTGGCTGTGGGAAATAGAGTGGACCTCGCCCAGCGGAAAGATTCGCCGCCGTGCCTTTGCGCTTCGAATGCGGGAGTGATGGGTGAGCCCCCTATTTTTGTACGGTGAGTAGTTCAGATCCAGCCTCCTTGCGCGCGGCGAAGCGCCTGCAGCAATCGACCCAATTCGACCCCAATGGATTGGCCACTCCCGGCCAAGTCTTTGGCCTGCCCTATGATGCCACGTCTGCGGAAGTGGTCATCCTTCCTGTACCATGGGAGGTCACGGTGAGCTATGCCTCGGGAACGGCCCAGGGGCCCGATGCGATCCGTACGGCATCAGCCCAAGTTGACCTGTATGATCCCGCCGTGGAGGATGCGTGGAAGATGGGATTATGGATGGCGCCGACCTCGGCCAAGTTGGCGGCGAAATCCGAACGCAACCGCGAACGCGCCGAAGCCTACCTCGAAGCCTTAAGTGAAGGACTTCCCATGCAACGCATGGCCAAGAATCACGAAAAAATAGAAGCGGCCTGTGCCTACATGGTGGAGTGGGTGGCTTCGCAAGTTGCTACCTACCTCGATCAGGGCCAATTGGTGGCCTTGTTGGGCGGAGACCACAGTACTCCTTTGGGCTACCTGCGGACCTTGGCGGATCGTCACCCCGGGTTGGGCATTTTGCAGATTGATGCGCACATGGATTTGCGTCGGGCCTATGAGGGCTTCACCTTCTCCCATGCGAGCATTATGTACAACGCGATGCAACACATGGGGATTGCCAAATTGGTCCAAGTTGGGATTCGCGATTACTGCGAAGAGGAATTGGAGGTGATGGCCGAGCTCGGCGATCGCATTGCCGTGTATTTTGACCGCGACCTCAAACATGCCCAGTACCGCGGAGTATCGTGGGCCAATCAAGTGGAGGCCATCGTGGCAGAGCTCCCGCAAAACGTTTATCTGAGCTTTGACATCGACGGCCTTGACCCCAAACTTTGCCCTCACACCGGTACGCCGGTCGCCGGAGGATTGGAGGTTGAGCAGGTCTTGTACTTGGTCGAAGCGGTGCTCGCTTCCGGGCGTCAATTGATTGGCTTGGATCTGAATGAAGTTGCTCCGGGCCCAGAAGGCGACTGGGATGCGAACGTCGGAAGCCGCCTCTTGTACCGCCTCTGCAACTTGTTGGGCCAATCTAACGGACGAATCTGAATCGGGCGCTGATCAGCAGAGATTTGGACTCAAAAAAGCACGTTCATTGGCTACCTTTGCTGCATGAAATTTGGCGTTGTCACCTTCCCTGGATCCAATTGCGACCAGGACATGATCGATACCCTGCGCGATGGCCTGGGCTGTGAAACTGTATCGCTTTGGCACAAAGATCGGGACCTTCAGGGTGTAGACATGGTGGTTCTCCCTGGAGGCTTTTCCTACGGGGACTATCTCCGCTCGGGCGCCATCGCCCGCTTCTCTCCCATCATGGAGGAAGTGGTGAAGCACGCAGCAAAAGGCGGCTATGTCTTAGGCGTGTGCAACGGCTTTCAGATTTTGACGGAGAGTCAATTGGTCCCCGGGGCCTTGTTGCACAACAACAGCCATAAATTCATTTGTAAGAATGTGTACTTGACGCCCGCCTCCCCTTTAAGTCCGATGACGGCAGATTTGGCGGAGAACGGGGTGTACAAAATCCCCATCGCACACGGCGAGGGCCGCTATCATGCGGACGAAGAGACCTTGAAGCGCCTCAACGATCAGGGCCAAGTGATGTTCCGCTATTGCGAAGCGGATGGGGCCATTACCGATGCGGCAAATCCCAATGGGGCAATTCAGAACATCGCGGGTGTTTGCAACGAAGGCCGCAACGTGATGGGCATGATGCCTCACCCGGAGCGCGCTGCCGATGCAAACCTTTTGAATACGGATGGCTTGGCCCTATTTAACAGCCTGCTCAACCACATGGTGACGGCTTAAGGTTCACGGAGTGGCCAAAAAGAAAAAACCCGCGGGCCATTCCCGCGGGTTTTTTTGTGCGTATCGTGGGCGGGTTGGCCTGTTAAAACTTCACCACGCGTTGACGGGTCGAATGGTCGGCACCCAATCGCTCCAAAAAGTAGACGCCATTGGACCAACCCTGTAGATCCATGCGCACGCGCATGACTTGGCCTGTTCCGACGTAGGTCGCCTCATGAAGTTGGGCTCCCGAGGCATCCGTCCACCGCAGCGTAAAGGACTCGCCGGGCATGGCCGCGGTTTCGATATCTACCCAGCCTTGGGTGGGGTTAGGAGAAAGTCGGAGGGCAAACATATCCACCTCATCCACGCTTGTAACAGCGACGGCATTCGAGGTGGGGAAGCAGCCCAGTCCCACCTTTAGGCGGGCATAGAACGTACCTGGGGCGCCGGGCACATACCAGGGCTGGGTAGCTCCGGAGATGGCATTTTGGTTGGCGTCTAACCACTGAATGGTCCATCCATTGGCCGCTTGAGGACAATAGAGCGAGTCGCCGCCAAAGACTTGAACCGTGGGAACCGGGGGCGCAGCCTTGATTTCAAAACTATCCAGACGTTCGGACGTACAAGTGCCATTGTTGTATACGTAGGTCAAGTAGTGCCATCCCAAGGTCAAAGTACTGGGCTGAATTTGGGTAGCCGCTACGCCGTCGACGAGGTAGGTTCCACCGCCAGGATAGCCTCCGCTCGGGGCAAAGGGCGCGTCCGCTGCGCAGACCTCATCGACGTTGAAGTTGAGGAATACGTTCGGGGCAGCCAGGATTTGAATGGTGGAGGTGGCACTGTTTACACAGCCATTTGCATTCATGTAGGTGTAGGTAATGGTGTAGACCCCTTGACCGACTGTGGTGGGCAAGAATTGGCCATTGCTCACTCCGGTACCGCTGAAGACGCCGCCAACGGGCGTGCCGCTCAAATTGACCGGAGCACCACCAACGCAGACCGCTGAATACGTACCTGCCGTCACCGCAGGAAGGGGTAAAATGTTGGCGATAACCGTGTTGGACGATACCTTTTTGGGCGCCGCACAATCCTCCGAAGAAGTCACGACACAGCGAACGCTATCCCCTGTATTCAAGGTGAAGAGATCGATACTAGCCGAGTTTCCACCGCGCTGTTGTCCATTCACCTTCCAGGTGTAGACCGGGTTGGAACCCGCATTGACCGGGCTGGCTGTATAGGTTAAGGTATCCCCGACACAAGCGGTCGCTGTATTTGCGCTGATGCTAACACTTGGGGTCGACAAGCTGGCGACACTGAGGTAGCTCGTCTTGGACACCGTGGCGCTTCCTTGGTTATTGGTGACGGTCAAACTCACATTTTTTACCCCTGCGGTGGCATAGCTCACCTGCGGGTAGTACGAGGTAGACGTTGATGGGGTACCGCCTGGGAAGCTCCAAGAGAAACTTACCCCTTGGCCGGTTCCGGAGAAATAGAAGGTGGTAGACTTATTCACACAGGTGGTGGTATCGCTAAAGAAATCCGCTACGGGCGCTGCCACATTGGGAGTCAAAAGGAGAAGCCAGTCCAAGTAAATGTTGTTACCATTACCACTTATGGCCTCAAACTTGAAGCGCACCTGGCCGGAATATCCAGCGAGCTGGATGGTATCTCTGTTCCAATCGCTGCTGGAACTGGGAACAAAAGCTGTAGTGATGGCGCTACCCGTGGCGAAGCTGTTGTTGCCCGTCTCCACATACTGGCGGAGCAAATTCCAGGTACTGCCACAGTCCGAACTGATGTAGATGTTCAAGGTGTCTGACGCCGCTCCCGTCAATGGTCGGTAGGCCAAATCGTATACGAGGGTGGTTACAGAGTCGATCAAATAAGGGGGAGAAATCAAATCGTCCTTTTGACCCGTACTTCCATAGCCAAATCCTTCAAAAACAGCGCTGTAGGCATATTGGCTGCCGACGGTGGAGATGTTCCAGCCTTGGCCAAAATCGGGATTCACCGTACTCCAACGGCCATCCAAGGGGTGATCGTCAAATTGCTCTCCCGCGGGAACTTGGATGCCGCCCACATGGATGTACGAAATACGCGTGAGCGTGTCGCTTCCATAGGCGTTGCTGGCGACCAATTGAACCGTGTAGCGACCATTAGCAGTGAAGACTACTTGTGGATCCGAGTCGCTTGAACTGCTGCCATTGACATAGGTAAAGGTCTGAGGATAGATGGTCCAGCTCCATGCGGTGGGATAGTTGCTCGATGCATCGGTCAACATCACGGTATCGGAGGTACTGCAGAGGGCTTGGTGAGAGGTGCTAAAGTCCGCTTCGGGGCGCTCCTGAAAGAAGGTGGCCAAAGGACTTTCCCAAACTCCTCGGCCATAGGTGCCAATTCGAATCTTGCCCGCATTAGAAAGAATTTCAATGTCGTTGACAATGGTGTTCGGAAGGCCCTGCATAAAGGGGACCCAGTCGGACATGGAAGCGTCGCGGTAGTAGACGCCTAAGTCTGTTCCCACGTAGACCAAGCCGTTGCTGCTGGGTTGAATGGCAATGCAGTTGGCGGGGATGTTGGGCAAGCTGCCACTGCGGTTGTACCAGGCACCGCCAGCGTTAAACGTTTCGTAGACCTTGGTGCCTGCGTAGTAGCCGGACTTGCTAATCCAAACGTGGTTTTCATCCAAGGGATCGACCGCGATACCTGTGATGACCGAACTGCTGCCAATGTTTGAGCTAATCCAAGTCCATGTTTGGCCCCCGTCGGTACTCTGGAACAAACGTTCGTCGATTCCGACATAGAGCACATTAGGGTTGCTCAAGGCTTCTGCTATGCAGTCAATATTGCTTGCACCTTGGATATTGTTGGTACTGGTGGCACTAAAGGTGCCCCCGGCGTTGGTACTCTTCCAAAGTTTGGTAAATCCCGCATAAAGCGTATTGGAATTGATTCGGCTGGCCAAGAAGGGCGTCACCCAGTTGCCCGTTCCCGAAGGGGGAAGGTTGAAAGGGGCGTTAAACGTGATGCCTCCATTGGTCGATTTGTCAAAGTCGCCGTAGTAGATCGAGCGGTACATCGTGTTTCCGTCGGCCGCAGAGATGGCACAGTCCATTCCATCGCCACCTCCCACTTTGTCCCAACCGTTGTCGTTGAGGTGGGTGCCGTTGTCTTGGGCTCCCGCGATGGTGAGCGTGGTATCCGCTTCGGTCGTGCCGATTTTGTAATACTGGGTGATGGATAAACCGATATTGCGGGATACCCAGCTGTTGTTCATACCGCTTGAAGCCGATTTGTATACCCCGCCATCGCATCCGGCATACACGGCATTGGTCCCTGGCTTGAAAATCATCCAATGGTGATCCGCATGAACGAAGGAGGCCCCGCCGCCGCCATACCAGTGGCCGCTGAGTGCAAAGCTCGAGCCGCCATTGTTCGAACGCCAAACATTGACACCCCCGGTCAGAACTACGTCCTTGTCCAAAGGTGATACTGCAATGGCTAAGTCATACCATGCTTGGCCCCCAGACCCTGAGCCGTTGGTGCTCCAGTCGAGCAAGTTAGGGGAAGCGCCATGACGCTGGGTCCAGGAGGTTCCCCCGTTGGTGGTGCGGTAGACGCCATAGAGGCCGTTGTTGTTGGCCCCATAAAGCGCGTACACGTAGTTGGTATCTGCCGTGGTGGTTGCCAATTCAACGCGTCCAGCGTTCGTAGGCAAGCCATTGGTCAGCATGGTCCAGGTGTCACCGAAGTCGGTAGACATCCAAATCCGGCCATTGCTACTGGTACCGGCAAAAAGTTTATTTGTTCCGGGAACTTGAACCAGGCAGCCGAATGTGCCGCCGGCTTCAGTCGTCCATGTGGCGCCCCCATCCAAGCTGCGTAGAATGCCATTTCGGGTGGCCGCGACAAGGTGGTGGGTGCTGTCCTTGTGCATCGCCATGCCGACAATGCGGGCAGACTGGGTAAGATTGAAGCTCAGGCCGGTTGGATTCCATGTTAAGCCACCATCGGTGGACTTCATGACCCCCAAGGAATAGGTGTCACCGGCGTCGCGGTCACCCGTTCCGATGTACATGATCAAGGGATTCGTTGGGTCGATCAAAATAGCCGATACGCCCAGATTGGGAAGCAGGTCGGTATTGGTAGACCAGGTCAAGCCGTCGTCGGTAGACTTCCAGAGTCCCCCCGCCGGGGCGCCCGCAAAGAGGGTGTTGGCTTGCGTTGGATGGAAGGCAATGACGTTGACGCGACCGATGCCATTCAGGCTGTTCCCATCAAAGGGGCCCACGATGCTCCAGTTCCCTAAACCCCCGACCGAAGACGTGGCGGTTCCTTGAGCTCCAGCGAGGTAGCCTTGGTACAGTGATTGGGGGACTGGGCGGGTGCCACTGGGGTACACGCGTGGCTCCATGAATGCCTCCCAGCGTTTAAACTGCTTCCAGCCTCGACCTTTTTCAACCGATTGACCTTCCCAATGGGAATTGAATGCATCGACCACATCATAAAAATTGATGCTGTGGTCTTGCATCATTTCCACATAATCCGGGGTTTGGCCCCAAGCAGCGAGGCTAAACGTGGCGGCAGAGAGGAGCGTAAAAAAGCGGGAGAAACGAACCATATATGAGGTGAAGTCAATATTTAAAAAGGCCCTAGGCGGGCCTTGTGCTTCAAATATAACACCGGGGGTTCCCAGCTTGTTTGCTCGACGCACAAAGGAGGGGAGAAATGCGGGAGCGCGACCTGCGGATTAGGCTTCGTGACTAAGATCTTGAATTTGCTTTCGGTAGGCTCCGAAGAGCCTGGATTTGGAGACCAGTCCAATCCATGCACCCTGGTCATAGACAGGGAGGTACCACATGCCCGTCTTTTCCAATTGGGTTAAAACCAATTCCATCGGATCGCTGAATTGAACCCGAGCGGGGGCCGACTTCATCGCGTCTTTGGCCGTGATTTCCTCTACATGGTCTTCCCGCTGGGCACGCCAAACATCTTCCCACGTGATGTAGCCGACCATGCGACCATCCTCCAAAATGGCCACAAGATTCCGGTGGCACCGAGCGAGGGCCGCCTGGCATTCGGGAAGGGTGCTGTCTGGCTCCAAGGTTTCCAAATCCCGCTCCAAGGCATCCTCCATATTGATCAAAGTCAGGACAGCTTTGTCTTTGGACTGGGTCCAAAGCCGACCGCGTTGGGAGAGGTATTCGGTGTAGATGCTGTTCGGATCCCAGCTTCGGGTCAAGAAGAACGACAAGGCCGAGGTCATCATCAAAGGAAGGATCAAGGGATAGCCTCCGCCGATTTCCGAAATCATAAAGATGGCCGTCAACGGTGCGTGCATGGTTCCAGCCATCAATCCCGCCATGGCAATCAACACAAAGTGCACGACGGGAAGGCCCTCAATGCCGGCGAATTCGAGGCTGCGCACAAAAATGAGGCCCAGTATGCTGCCCATGAAGAGCGTAGGCGCAAACATGCCGCCCACTCCGCCTGCGTGCACGGTAAGCGAAGCGGCGGTGACTTTGAGCAGCAGCAAGCCGACGAGCAGGCCAATGCTCCACAGCAAATTGTGGGCTTCTACGCCGAGCCAATTCTGGGACAAGATGGACCAATCTTCTCCTTTGAGGGCGGATTGAATCGTACCAAATCCCTCCCCGTACAGCGGGGGCATCACAAAGATGAGCGCACCCAGCAGCACTCCCCCCGTTAGCGCCTTCGCCCAGGGGTTGTCCCAGCGCATCACGAGGCGGCCCGAAAGCGCAAACACCCGTTTGAAATACAAGGAGACCAGCGCACAGGCCACGCCCAGCAAGAGGTAGTAGGGCAAATTCACGGGATCAAAGGCCTCAATGCCCTCCGCATAGAAAAGCTTGCTGCCGTCACTGGTCATCAAACCGGTCAGGGCGCCCGTAGCCGAAGCCAAGAGCAAGGGCACCAGCGAGCTCAGCGTCAAGTCGATGCTGAAGAGTTCTAACGTAAAAATGATGGCCGCCACGGGGGCACCAAAGATGGACGAGATGGCCCCGGCGGTAGCACAGGCAATCAGTAAGATGCGCTGCTTGAAGCCCAAACGCATCCAGCGGGCCAAATTGGAGCCAATGGCCGATCCGGTGCCGACCGCGGGGCCCTCCAATCCGACCGATCCCCCGAAGCCCACCGTGACGGCGGACGTCAAGAAGGACGTATACATGCGGGAACGCGGGATGATGCCTCCATGGCGCGAAATGGCTTCAATAGCCGAGGGAATGCCCTCGCCGGCGCGAAGCTTAAACACACGGACTAAAGCGACCGTGAGCAGGATGCCGACCAGCGGGAAGGCGAAATAGTACAGTTGGTAATAATCCTCAAACCGCTCTGACCGAATCCAGGTTTGAATGGCATGGGTCGAGTTTTTCAAAACCACCGCGACCAGGCCCGAGATGAATCCGACTAGGATACTCAGGACAAAAATGAAATGCTGCATGGGCAGGTGCTGAGCCCGCCAAATCAGAATACGTCGGATCCAGAGCTGCAGGCTGTGCTTCATGCCGGCTTTTCCGGAGTGATGCCCAATGAGAGTTCGGTCAGCTGCGTGGGGTTGATGAGGGACGGAGCGTCAATCATCACATCGCGGCCGGCGTTGTTTTTCGGGAAAGCGATGTAATCGCGGATGACCTCGTCGCCGCCCATGAGCGCCACCAAGCGGTCAAAACCAAAAGCGATGCCGCCGTGGGGAGGGGCGCCGTATTCGAAGGCGTTCATCAAGAAGCCAAACTGCTCCAAGGCCTCTTCCTTGCTGAAGCCGAGCAGGTCAAACATGCGCTGCTGGAGGGCACGGTCGTGGATACGGATGGAGCCGCCACCAATTTCATTGCCGTTGAGAACCAAATCGTAGGCGTTGGCGCGCACGGCACCGGGATCGCTGTCAATGAGGGGAATGTCTTCGGGCTTGGGGCTCGTGAAGGGGTGGTGCATGGCGAACCAGCGGCCGGATTCTTCGTCCCATTCGAGCAAGGGGAAGTCTAGCACCCACAGGGGGGCAAAGACGTCCGACTTGCGAAGGCCGAGGTCTTGGGCCAAATGCATGCGCAGCTCGCTCAAAGCCTTTCGGGTCTTGTTCGCGTTGCCTGCGAGGACCAGCACCAAATCGCCGGCCTTGGCGTCAAAAGCTTCCGCCCAGCCGGCCAAGGCGGCTTCGTCAAAGAACTTATTGACGCTTGATGTGGCTTGTCCGTGCTCGTCCACCTTCATCCAGATGAGGCCGGACATGCCCAGCTGAGGGCGCTTGACGTAGTCGGTGAGTGCGTCGAGTTGCTTTCGGGTATAGCTGGCGCAGCCGTCAACCTTGATGCCCACGACCAATTCCGCGTTGTCAAACACGGGGAAGCCGCTCCCTTGAACGCGGTCGTTGAGCTCGACGAAGGTCATGCCAAAGCGAATATCGGGCTTGTCGTTGCCGTAGAGACGCATGGCGTCGTCGTAGGTCATGCGCGGGATGTCGCCCACGTCCAAGCCGTGCACATCGCGGATCACGTGCTTTAGAAGGCCTTCAAACGTTTGAAGAATGTCTTCTTGCTCCACAAAGGCCATTTCGCAGTCAATCTGCGTGAATTCCGGCTGGCGGTCGGCGCGCAAGTCTTCGTCGCGGAAACAGCGCACAATTTGGTAGTAGCGGTCCATGCCGGCGACCATCAAAAGCTGTTTGAAGGTCTGCGGAGATTGGGGAAGTGCGTAGAATTGGCCGTGGTGCACGCGGGAAGGAACGACAAAGTCACGGGCGCCTTCCGGGGTGCTCTTGATCAAGAAAGGCGTCTCGACGTCCGCAAAACCGAGCTCGTTGAGGTAGGTCCGAACCGACATGTTGATGCGGTTGCGGAGCAATAATTTTTCACGGACTGGCGCGCGGCGGATGTCCAAGTAGCGGTACTTCATGCGCAGCTCTTCGCCGCCGTCGGTTTCCGCTTCTATCGTGAAGGGAGGGGTTTTGGCGCCGTTCAGAACCTTGAATTCGGTTACCCAAATTTCCACTTCGCCGGTAGGCATATGGGGGTTTTTGTTCTCACGTTCCACCACTTTGCCTGTGGCTTGTACCACAAACTCGCGCTGCGCGGTTCGTGCGAGCTCCATCATAGCGGGATCAACGCCTTCGTTAAATGCGAGCTGAGTCAGTCCATAGCGGTCGCGCAAATCGATGAAGGACATGCCTCCAAAGTCGCGTCGGCGCTGGACCCAGCCGCTTAGGGTGACGGTTTGACCCGCATGAGAAAGGCGCAGTTCGCCGCAAGTGTGTGTACGATACATGGTCGTGAAATGAAGTGCAAAGGTAAAAAAGCCCGTGGGGCTACGTAGTTTTATCCCCATGGAGTTTGACGACGTTTATTTCATGCGCCAAGCCATCCGCGAAGCCCTCAAAGCTTACGAGGCGGATGAGGTACCCGTGGGGGCCATTGTGGTGAGCAACAACCAAATCATCGCGCGCGGGCACAACCTCACGGAGCAGCTCCACGACGTCACGGCCCACGCGGAAATGCAGGCCATCACTGCGGCCTCCCACTACCTGGGGGCCAAATACCTTCCGGACTGCACCCTGTATGTGACGCTTGAACCCTGTACCATGTGTGCTGGAGCTCTTTTTTGGACCCAAATTGGCCGCATCGTTTACGGGGCGAGCGATGAGAAGCGGGGCTTCCGCACCATGGGTGGTCAGTTCCACCCCAAAACCCAGGTCACCACGGGCATTGAAGCAGAGGTCTGTGGCGACTTGATGTCCGAATTTTTTCGCTCAAAGCGGAAGAAATAATTCAAGCCACCCCAAATGGCACAGCTTTTGAAAGACGAAAAATGTGTTCTAGTGCGTTTAGACACGTTCGTAAGTTTAGGTTGGGAAGGGCCGTCGGGGGACGGCCCTTTCTTTTTTAGCTTCGCCCTATGAAGTTGCACTCGTTAAACACTGGATTTTTCAAATTAGACGGCGGCGCCATGTTTGGGGTCGTTCCCAAGCAACTTTGGCAGCGCACCAACCCCGCCGATGAAAACAATCTCTGTACATGGGCCATGCGCTCGCTGTTGGTGGAGGACGGTGACCGCCTCATCCTGGTGGATACGGGCATAGGCAACAAACAGGACGATAAATTTTTTAGCCACTACCACCTCCACGGCACAGATACCCTGGACGGCAATTTGAAGGCCTTGGGCTTCCAGCGCCGCGACATCACGGATGTTTTTTTGACCCACATGCACTTTGACCACGTGGGCGGCGCCGTGGAGCGCACCGAAAAGGGTTTGCGTCCCGTCTTTACGCAGGCAACCTATTGGACGAATGAACGCCACTGGAAATGGGCTACTGAGCCGAATGCGCGTGAAAAAGCCTCCTTCCTCGCTGAAAATATCTTGCCCCTTCAAGAGAGCGGCCAACTGGCCTTCATCGATGCCCCGGAAGGCCAGCAGCGCGTCAGCACCCCTTTGGGTTTTGACACGTTCGTGGTGAACGGCCACACGGATGCCCAAATGTGTCCCATCTTGGAGTACCGCGGCGAGCAGGTGGTCTTCATGGCTGATCTTCTCCCCTCCGTGGGACACATCCCCTTGCCCTATGTGATGGGCTACGACACCCGACCCCTGGTGACCTTGGGCGAGAAGAAGACCCTATTGACGGAAGCGGCGCAGGGCGGCTACCGCTTATTTTTGGAACACGACTCCGAAAACGAAACCTGCACCCTCGAACTTACCGAAAAAGGCCCCCGCTTGGCCCACACCCGTCCCTTAAACGACTGACCCCCGCATGAAGCACTTCCTCGTTGCCCTTTTGGGCCTGATCAGCTTTCCCAGCCTCGCCCAGTATTGGCAACAAGCCGTCGACTACCACATTCAAGTGGATTTGGATGACACGAAGCACCAGCTTGCGGGAGACCTCAGCCTGACCTACACCAACAACAGCCCTGACGAACTTCACGAGGTCTTCTTTCATCTCTATTGGAATGCCTTCCAGCCTGGAAGTATGCTTTCCAACATGGCTAATATCCCTACCAAGTTCCCCGACCGCGCCATCGGAGACAAGGTGGAGAACTACGCCCCAAACGAGTACGGCGAGCAGATCATCCAAAGCTTGACCCTGAATGGCGAAGCCCTATCCTTCACGGTGGACCAGACCATCTTGCATGCCAAACTCCCTTCCCGTATTGCTTCAGGCCAAACCGTCACCTTCCACATGACCTACACCACGCGCATTCCCAAGTTGGTGGAGCGCGCTGGCCGGGACAACCCCGAAGACATCGCCTACAGTTTCACCCAATGGTACCCCAAAATGGTGGTGTACGACACCGATGGCTGGCACCCGGACATTTATGTGGCGCGGGAGTTTTACGGCGACTTTGGCACCTTCCAGGTAGATATCACGGCCCCCGCGAGCTACATGATTGGCGGCTCGGGTGTCCTCCAAAATCCCGACGAAATTGGCCATGGATACTCGCCTACTCCGGTGAAATTCAAAAAGAAAGACCGCATCACATGGCGCTTCAAAGCCGATAAGGTGCACGACTTCGCCTGGGTCGCCGACAAGGAACTGCAGCACGACATTCGGGTTACGGCCTCCGGCTTGCCTATTCACTTTTTTTACCAGAGCGATAGCGCTTCGAGCAAGTACATGGCTAGTGAAAAGCTTCAAGCAGATGTGGAGGCCTATTTCGCGTTTATGCACGACCACTTTGGCAGCTATGACTGGCCCCAATTCAGCGTGGTTCAAGGCGGTGAGGGCGCCATGGAATACCCCATGGCCACAATCATGGAGGTGCATGGCAGCTACGACGGCTTGCTCGGTACCATCATCCATGAGGCCTCGCACATGTGGTTTTACGGGATGCTGGGCACCGATGAACAGCGCTACTATTGGATGGATGAGGGCTTTACCAGTTTTGCGGAAGACGAGGCCATGAATGTGGTTTCGGGTAAAAACTTCCCGAATGCCCACCTCGGCTACCTCGGCCGCTATGGTCGGGTCGCCCACGAAGGCTGGATGGAGCCCGCCAGCACCCTCGCCAACTACTTTGACGGCAAATTCCCCTACCAAATGGCGGCCTACATGAAGGGCTCCCTCTTCCTCGTGCAGCTTCGCGGCATCGTTGGCGAGAAGGCCTTTTGGTCCACCATGAGGCGCTACAAAAATGAGTGGGCCTTCAAGCATCCACGTCCCGAAAATTTCCTGCGCATCGCCGAACAAGAATCGGGCATGGTCCTCGACTGGTACATGAACCAGTGGATTGAAACCAACAAGGTGCCGGACGTCGCCATCGACAGTGTCTACACCACCGGCGGCAATTTGGCCAACATCCAACTTTCCCGAAAGGGCTCCCTTGCCCTACCTGTGGACGTCGATGTTGTGCTCAAGAACAAAACCACCCTCCACTACACCGTTCCCTTGGCGGCCATGTTTGGCGCAAAGCCCGGTAAAGCGGTCGTGGGCCCCTGGAACTACACGCAAAAAAACTTCACCTTCCAAGTGGACGTTCCCGCCGATCAAATCGAGCGTGTAGTCGTCGACCCCGAGCGTTGGACCGCCGACGCGAATCGGGAGGACAATGTGTGGGAGCCAGGGAGCTAGTTGGGCATATTGGCAAACCCATCAATACCTAGGATCTCAAGCCACCTAGCCCTTTTACCGCTCGAAGCGCCTTAACTCCGCTTCTTCTTTGGGGTAGTCTTCGGGCCTTTGGCTTTAAAGGATTTGGGGCCTCGGCCACCACTATCACGGGAAGAGGCTCCCCGTGAGGATCCCCCCCGCGAGCCGCCGCCACTTCGAGAACCCCCGCTGGACCAGCGACCACCAGCTTCGGTGGGTCGTGTGTCGGAGAAGCGACCTCGGCCCCCTCGTGCAGGGGAATCAAGGCCCCCGGGGCTCCCTGCGACCCCAAAGTCAATCGTCTTCTTCAAGATATCCACCTCTTTGACCACAATGCGTAGGGGGTCGCCCAGTCGGTAGGTTCGGCCGCTTCGCTCTCCGACAATCTGGAATTGCTCGGCTTCAACGTAATAATAATCATCGGTGAATTCGCGCAAGCGGACCAGGCCTTCGCAGCCCATGTTGGGGATTTCAACGAAGACACCCCAGTCCGTGACACCCGAAATAATGCCGTCAAACGCCTCTCCGAGGTACTTCTCCATGTACTTGGCTTGCATGTACTTGATGGAGGAACGTTCTGCTTCGGAGGCATTTTGCTCGCGCGAGGAGGAATGCTCGCAGAGCTCTTCGAAGACCGCGGCGGAGGGGTTCTTTTCCTTGTCCAAGAAACCCTGCAATAGGCGGTGGACCATCATGTCAGGGTAGCGGCGGATGGGGGAGGTAAAGTGCGTGTAGTCGTCAAAGGCAAGGCCGTAGTGCCCGATGTTTTGGGTGCTGTAGACGGCTTTGGCCATAGTGCGGACCGTGAGGGTCTCGAGCATGTTGGCTTCGGGAGTGCCTTTTACTCGGGAGAGTAGGTCGTTGATGGACTTACGGACAGCTTGCGTTCCCTGCGTAGCAAGCGCATAGCCCAAGGGGCGTACAAAGAGGGAGAGGGTCTCCAGCTTGGTGGGATCGGGCTGATCGTGAATTCGGTAGACCATGGTCCGAGTACTGCGCTTTCCGTCACCCTGGCGGCCCACGTAATGGGCCACGTGCTTGTTGGCCAGCAACATAAACTCTTCGATGAGCTTGTTGCTGTCGCCGGCCTGCTTGAGGTAGGCGCCGATGGGTTCGTTGTTGGCGTCCAGGCGGAATTTTACCTCCGCGCGGTCAAAGGCAATAGCGCCGGCTTTCATGCGCCCTTTGCGCAAGGCTTGGGCCATGCGGTTCATGGTGAGCAGTTCGGCACTCAGTGGGTCGGATTCACCTTCAAGGACGGCTTGGGCTTCTTCGTAGGTGAATCGACGGTCCGAATGGATCACCGTCCGCCCAAACCAGCGGTCCAAAACCTGCCCTTCCTCGTCTATAGTGAAGAGGACCGAAAAGGTAAACTTGTCTTCATTGGGGCGCAGGGAACAGACTTTGTTGCTGAGTTTTTCGGGCAGCATGGGTACGACGCGGTCGACCAAGTACACGGAAGTGGCGCGATTTTGCGCTTCCTCTTCCAAGGCTGTGCCGGGCCGAACGTAATGCGTCACATCCGCGATATGCACTCCAATTTCCCACCGACCATCGCCAAGCGTTTTGATGCTCAAGGCATCGTCAAAGTCCTTGGCATCGACGGGGTCGATGGTGAAGGTCAGCGTGTCGCGGAGGTCGCGACGCTTTGCAATCTCCTGAGGGTCCAGAGTCTCTGGAATGGCCTCCGTTTCTTTTTCGACCGCCTCGGGGAAGGCGTAAGGCAGTCCATATTCATGCAGAATCGCATGTATCTCGGTATCGTGATCACCCCGTTCACCTAGAACTTCTACAACCTTTCCCTGTGGTTGACGTTCGGGGTCATCCCAACGCAAGAGTTCGGCGACCACCATTTCTCCATCTTTCCCACCATGCAATTCCTTCAAAGGAATGTAAAAGTCAGGCCCAATTTTTCGGGAATCCGTGACCAAAAAAGCATGTTGAGGGGTCACTTGAAGCGTACCCACATAGCGGCTTCGGGCCCGCTGAAGAACCTCGGTGATTTGGCCCTCGAGCTTGCGTTTATTTCGGCTCGGATAGAGTTGAACGCGTACGCGATCTCCCCCGAAGGCCACACCTAAATCGGACTCTTTGATGAATACATCGTCGGCACCGCCTCCAGGCACCACATAGCCGGTACCGCTGGACGTGAGCTGAAGAACCCCGTCGACGAGGTTTTCTTCCAGGGCGAGCTGATAGGTTTCCGCTTTGATCTCTTTGACATGCCCACCAGAAATCAACAAATCCATGGCGGCTTTGGTCAAAATTCGCCCCGTCCGCTCCATCATGCCCATTTCTAGAGCCAAATCAGCCAGCGGAAATACGACGCTGGGCCGACGTTCCATGGTTCGCAGGATGCGGGAAGCCAGAGAGCCCGCATCCATGGAGCGGTGTGCCTTGTTCTTTTTAGATTTTTTCATCTTCTCTGTAAAGGTCGGTCATTTTAAAGGGCCATCCCCTCCGAAAAGCAAAAATGGCATTGTCCTTGTTACTTCCTTTGCGACTTCAATTACACGATGACGATGAAAACGTATTCTACTCTGATACTTCTATTGATTTCCTCCTCGGGGCTATGGGCTCAAACCGTCGATGAGTTGAACCATAGCTTGGAAAATACCTATTACATGCACCAAGGCAAAGTAGAGATGGTGGATGAGATGCTGGCAGACGGTAAAATTTCGGCAGACAGTGCAGCCTCATGGCATGCCAGTCTTTTAGAGGAGTTCAAAAACAGCTTGTTGCAAATCACCATGCGTGCCAGTGAAGGTCTTTGGGCAGAGACGGTAGACGTGGACGAGCCCGAAGTCGAGGACACAGCGGCGGCGTATGCGGCGGTGCGGGAGGCGAACAAAAACTACGCAGATGGTTTGGTCGATGGAGACTCCAAGTTAAAATCCGGGAAGCGAGGAAAGAAAGGAAAGCTTCAGAAGCGTCAATTCATGGGAACGTCGTGGAATATTGGTTTGGCGCCGACTCTGTCCATGCTGGATGTGGATCAAAATTTTGTAGACTCGGATTGGCTCCCTGAGACAGGTGGAGTCTACACCATTGCCTATGATATATTCTACCGTCAAAAAAGACTGGGGCGCAGTCCATTGTGGGTTCGTTCGGGTCTTGCTTGGGATTTCTACGGAATCCAGTTTGGCCCTCAATCCTACTTGGTTACGGATTTGAATCCTGCCGCCACCAATGGGGGAGTTTATATCATGGAGGACCCCTCCATGACGTTTAGAACGAGCTCCTTGGGGGTCAATTATGTGACGGTTCCCCTATGGCTCTACTACAACGGGTCTAGATCCGGCAAAAAGGGCTTGAGCTTGGCCATGGGGGGCTATGCGGGCCTGCGCCTGGGCAAGCCTACTCGAACCTTGCAGTACACAGATGCCAACAACGGCTGGACGCGCGAACAGGTGAGTTCCCGTTTCTACAGCAATCCATTTTCAGCGGGCTTACAGGCGCGCATAGGCTTCAAGTTTTTTCATGTAACCGCACGCCAGTCCGTTACGCCCTTGTTTAATCCACGTTTGGATATTGTGGCCCCAGAGGTTTACGTGCGCTCACTGGCGATCGGCTGGGATTTTAATTGAGCTTGTTGGCGAGTTAGCTGGTTAACTCGCGCTCCGCGCGGACAGGAAATCGTGCAGCTACCAGATTTTTTTGCCCGCGTGCAACCCAAGGAAGGGATCTGGCATCCTAGAGCTGAAACTCTTCTCGTTGGATCGGATTGAACGACATATTCCGGGCGCCATACAGGGCGATGCTAAGGCCCAAAAGGCGCTGTACGATGCGTTATCTCCCTATATTTTGGGCCTCTGTCATCGGTACTTTCCTCAAGAAGATGAAGCGGAAGACCACATGATACAAACGATGATCACCTTTTTTCAAAAGCTGCATACCTACCGAGGTGATGCGCCTGTGAAGTATTGGGTGCGTCGCATGGCGGTCAATCAATGCTTGATGACCCTGCGGAAACATTCAGCCATTCATCAGCCCTTCATGAATGAAGAATTGGGGCTAGATTCTCTCAACCAGGAGCATGACACAGCGCATTTATTGAAGCTCGTTCAGTCACTCCCTGCCGGTTTTCGTACGGTCTTTAACCTGTACGCCGTAGAAGGATTTTCGCATGCCGAAATTGCCGAGTCTCTGGGAATTTCGGAGGGTACCAGTAAGTCTCAACTCAGCCGGGCCCGTCAATGGCTCCAAAAGGCGCTTGTGAAAACTGAATCGGATCAAGGATGAAAAAAGTGCCTAAACATCCCGTCGATCGTGCCTTTCAGGGGCGACTTTCAGAGTATGAGAAAAGTCCTCGAGAAACTTCTTGGGAGCGCATTCAGGAAATACAGCTTCCCGCGGACAACCGTTGGACAGTGCCAGAGTTGAACGCCATTCGGGCTTTGGATGAACTCCAAATTCAGCCCAAAAGCGATTCGTGGCAACGCGTCCAGGCTGCTTTACCTAACACAAAACGCCTAGTGGGTGCCTGGTTTAAATGGAGTGCCGCAGCGGCTATTCTCTTTATTCCCTTCGCGGGGTGGTGGGTGTTTACCCTGGAGAAAGAGGCTCCTGCGCCGGAGGTCCATACCGTGGCGAGCCTCCCAGTACCTGAGACATCGACCGCACCCAGCAAATCGAACAGCGAGGCGAATCGCACCAGCACTAATGCTTTGAGAATAGAGCCGCAGGCACCAGAAATTTCTATCGCCACTGCGGTGGGATCAAGAGAACAAAAAGCGGCAAAATGGCCATTGGAGTTCTTGCCTATCCGCTTAGAACGATTGGAAGACGACTTAGTTTTTGAGGCGATTCCCAAAGCGTTTGCCGGGATAAACAAGATAGAACCTGCCCTACCCCTGGAGCAACCGCGCCCATCGACCTCTTGGCTCCAAGCCACCTCCCCTTGGAGCCGTTCCCTAACCGCTTACGTCGCGACCCAAAGACAGCGACTTAAAAATGGCTCAGGAATTCAAGCACCTTGGAATGCCTATTCGGTTTCCATGGAGGTCAAAGTTCCGCAGGCCCTGCATTCATTTTTATCTAATACCCTAGCAGCCCACTAATATGAAGCAACCACTCCTTGTATTTCTCCCTTTTTTCATGGCGTTGCCTCTCTGTGCGCAAGAGGTAGAGCGTCCCCAGACCACTTTCAAGGCCGATTCTATTCAACTTGACTCCAATGGCATTCGTATGTTTGGGGAAGAGGTTGAAATGACCCTTTCTCCTGATGTGAAGGTGAAATTTGAGCCAAAATCTAAGCCCTCTAAACAAGAAAAAGTATACCGCTTTGAGGGGCAGACGATGTCCTTTGGATTTTATCCGGGCTTTTACAGCGGCGCTAATTTTTCGGGTGCCGGAGGTTTCAACAATCCCATTTCTTCCTGGGGCGATGGGCAGGTAGACTATGTGAACCGCACCTCGTATGAGTGGTTCTATGTCCAAGAACGATGGAAGGAATCGCCCATTTGGGGACATTTAGGGCTGGCATGGGATTTTATCGGCGTAGATTTTAATCCAAATGCCTACTTAAGCACCACATTTTTGGATGGAGTGCCCAACGGGCTGGCGGTCCTTCAGGCTCCTGCGACCTCAGAAATGGAGGTCTTTTGGCGGAGATCGCAATTCCTGATCAACTACCTCACGTTGAATAGCAACTTTGTTTTCAATGCGAGCCGTTCGGGACGAAAAGGCTTGAGTCTTTCCGTAGGGAACTCTATGAGTTTGCGAATGGGGAAACCCACTATGTACCGCGATTACTACATCACGGGTCTGGGTCGCGTCAACGATCGGGTGTCCAGCAATTTTTATGCGATGCGTTGGGCCTATGGCGTCCAAGCCCGTCTTGGATTTAATAATTTCTTTATTGAAGCCAGGAAGTCAGCTACCCCTGTCTTTACATCTGAAGCGCAGATGCCTGTGGCATTTCTGGGCAATATTGGCTTTGGCTACTCGGTCAAGTGGTAATCCGCGCCGGTAGATAAAAAAGGCCGCTCCTTTCGGGGCGGCCTTTTGCATTCAAAAAGGGGTTGAATTACATGATGCCTTGATCGAGCATGGCATCTGCCACTTTCACAAAGCCGGCGAGGTTAGCGCCTTTTACGTAATCCACGTAGCCGTTTTCTTTGGTGCCATACTTGACACATGCAGCGTGAATGTTCACCATGATGGTGTGCAATTTCTCGTCTACCTCTTCGCGGCTCCAATTCATCCGCAAGCTGTTTTGAGACATTTCCAAACCAGAGGTGGCTACACCGCCTGCGTTGGATGCCTTACCGGGGCTGAACAAGATGTGGTGGTGGTGGAAAGCTTCAATGGCTTCAGGCGTACAAGGCATGTTGGCCCCTTCCGCTACGCAGAATGCACCTTGAGCAATCAAAATTTTCGCATCATCGCCAGTCAATTCATTTTGGGTAGCACAGGGAAGGGCAATATCACACTTCACCTCCCAAGGGGTTTTTCCTGCAACGAATTTGGCCGAAGGATAGGCCTCCGTGTATTCGGAAATACGGCCACGCTTGACATTCTTCAAATTCATGACAAAGGCCAATTTCTCGGCAGTAATGCCATCTGCATCGTAGATGTAGCCCGATGAATCGGACATCGTCACCACCGTACCACCCAATTGGGTAGCTTTCTCCACCGCATATTGAGCCACGTTGCCTGATCCAGATACCACGACCGTTTTGCCGCTGAAGCTGTCACCTTTCGTAGCGAGCATCTCCTTAGCAAAGTAAACCGTTCCGTAGCCCGTCGCCTCAGGGCGGATGAGCGAACCACCCCAGTTGAGACCCTTGCCCGTGAGGACGCCGGTGAACTCGTTGCGAATGCGCTTGTATTGCCCAAACATGTAACCAATCTCACGGCCACCTACACCGATATCCCCGGCTGGAACGTCGGTATTGGGACCAATATGGCGGCACAATTCGGTCATGAAAGCTTGACAGAAGCGCATGACCTCTGCGTCCGATTTGCCTTTAGGGTCAAAGTCCGACCCCCCCTTTCCGCCACCCATGGGTAGGGAAGTGAGGCTGTTTTTGAAAATTTGCTCGAAGCCCAAGAACTTTAAAACGCTCAAGTTCACCGTCGGGTGAAAGCGCAAGCCCCCTTTGTAGGGGCCAATGGCGCTGTTAAACTCTACGCGGTAGCCGCGGTTCACGTGCACCGTGCCGTCATCACCCGTCCAAGAAACACGGAATAAAATGGTACGCTCGGGTTCAGCGATGCGTTCCAATACCTTAGCGGTCTTGTACTTGGGATTTTCCTCAATAAAAGGGATTACGGACTCAGCAACCTCTTGCACTGCTTGAAGGAATTCTGGTTCATGCGGGTTGCGAGCACGAACACCTTCCATAAACGCACTAATTTGCGCGTTGTAATTCTGAGCCATAGGAAAGTTATTTAAGGCAAAGGTATACCGAAATTTGCGTCATGCTTGATACCCCCTCCCCCCAAAGAACCCCTTTATCAGAACTTGGAGAATTTGGATTGATTGACCGTCTTACCGCGGCCATCGAACTGAAAGCGCCTAGCACCCGAAAAGGTGTGGGGGACGATGCGGCAGTTTTAGATTTTGGCGATTCTGAAGTGTTAATTTCCAAAGACTTACTTGTTGAGGGCATTCATTTCGATTTGGGGTATGTCCCGCTGAAACACCTTGGCTACAAAGCGGCAGTGGTCAATTTTTCTGACATCTATGCCATGAATGGGACACCCAGTCAATTGTTGGTCGGGATGGCGGTGAGCAGCCGTTTTCCTGTGGAGGCCTTAGAAGAAATTTACGCCGGATTGCTCCTGGCATGTTCCCGTTATGGCGTGGACTTGGTGGGGGGTGATACTACCTCGAGTCAGTCAGGCCTTGTTCTCAGCGTTACCGCTGTGGGCCATGTGGCGAAGGGAAAATCGGTTCAACGCGATGGGGCTCAAGCCGGTGATTTGCTTGTGGTGACGGGTGATTTAGGTGCAGCCTACATGGGATTGCAGGTCTTGGAACGGGAAAAGGCCGCATACCAAGCAAACCCCAATTTGCAGCCCGAACTGCAGGGCCATGAATATGTTCTGGAAAGGCAGCTCAAGCCCGAGGCCCGCAAAGACATTAGCGCTTTGCTCGCCGAACTGGGGGTGATTCCCACGAGCATGATGGATATTTCGGACGGGCTGAGTTCAGAGATTTTACATCTTGGCACCCAAAGCGGCGTGGGTTGCACGATATATGAAGACAAAATCCCCATGGATCCTCAAATGATGCATTTGGCAGAAGAGTTTGGGATCAACCCCATTACTGCGGTGTTAAATGGGGGAGAGGATTATGAGCTACTTTTTACCATCCCCATTGCGGATTTTGACAAAATCAAAGGAAATCCAAGCCTGACTCCGATCGGGCACATGACGGCAGATAAGGTGTTCCAGATGGTCACGAATTCTGGACAGGCCGTTGCTTTAGAGGCTCAAGGTTGGAAAGCATTTTCTGCCGATAAATAAAAAACCCCGCCGAGCAGTGCTCAGCGGGGCATGGAAGGTTTGGTGGAGGCCTACGGTTTACGGCTTATCAAAGCCGTATTCCGTGGAAACGGTGGTGCTGCCCAAGGTGGGATCCACCTCAGTCACTTGACTGCGAATGCGCATGCTGGTCTCGAGGAAAGAGAGCATTTCAAAGCCAATCGTTTCGCCACCGCTGGTCATGTACAAGGAGTCTGCGGTCGCACCACCGCCATCCACAGCGTACCAGGTGCCCGTGCTGTTGTCTACGATGTCATCGCCCATGGATTGACCCATCACGTTAAGAACAACGCGAACGTCTTGATTCCATGTAAAGGTGTGCGTACCCCCTTCAACGTATACGAGATCGAGGGTGTTGTTGGGACGAATCAAAGAATCCTGACCGGTGAAGGAAATAGCTTGACCAGCAAAGCTGAAGCTGCCATTCATGGCTACATCGTTGAGGTTCCATGTGCCAGCTAATTTCTCCTCCAGAGAGGGTTCTTTCGTGCAGGCCATGAGAACTGCGCTCAAAGCCAGGAGTGATAGAATTTTTTTCATGTGTGGAATAGGTTTGGCACTGAAAAACAAACGGCGTGCCAAAGGGCACGCCGCATGAAAGAAAGGTTGAACGCTGAATTACTGCTTGGCAAAACCAAATTCAATCGTCATATCCACGCCTTGGCCTTGGAAATCAACGATTTGCTTAGTGCGCAAACGGACGCTCGCATCGAGCAGACTCAAAACCTCATATTTGGTAATCGTCCCATCGGTTCCGACTAGATGTACAGAGTCTGGGGAAGCACCGCCACCATCAATTGTCAACCAAGTTCCTGAGCCGGATTGTGCCCAGGGGACGTCCAACGAGGTGCCTGCAGAAACGCTAAGGGTGGCATCCACTGCATAGGTCACAGAGTTTGGCTCTTGCACCAATGTGAATACAGAGGTTGCGGCAATCTCCTTGTCATTGGCTACTAAGGGGATGTTTTGCCCCCCAAAGGAAATTTGGCCCGAGGCAATGATGTCATTCACAAGCCATGAGCCTTCCAGGCGATCGGCCAAGGTGGGGTCTTTTTTACAGGCAGCCAGTGCTACGAGCACTAGACATGCCGCGAGAATCTTTTTCATAATAGAAAGGTAGTCAATTACTTGGATGTAAGAGAGGCCGACAAATATTCGCGGTTCATGCGGGCAATGTTTTCAATGGAGATACCCTTAGGGCATTCTACCTCACAGGCGCCGGTGTTGGTACAGTTACCAAACCCTTCCAAATCCATTTGCTTCACCATGTTGAGGACGCGGTCCGCAGCTTCAACTTGACCTTGGGGGAGCAGGGCAAACTGACTCACTTTGGCCGAAGTAAAGAGCATAGCGGAGGCGTTTTTACATGTGGCCACGCACGCGCCGCAGCCGATGCACGTCGCGGCATCAAAGGCTGCGTCGGCATCGGGTTTTTCGATGGGCGTCGCATTGGCATCGGGTAAATTGCCAGAAGTATTCACGGAAACATAGCCGCCCGCTTGAATGATGCGATCAAAAGCGCTGCGATCGACCATGAGGTCTTTAATGACGGGGAAGGCTTTGGCACGGAAGGGCTCGATGGTGATGGTGTCGCCGTCGGAGAACTCACGCATGTGCAGCTGACAGGTGGTCACACCACGGCCGGGGCCATGGGCTTCGCCATTAATAAACATGGAGCACATTCCACAAATGCCTTCTCGGCAGTCGTGGTCAAATACCACGGGATCAATACCCTGACCAATCAATTGCTCGTTGAGCACATCAATCATTTCCAAGAAAGACATGTCATCGCTGACTTGATCCACCTGGTAGGTTTCCATGCGGCCTTTGTCTTGCGGGCCGTTCTGGCGCCAAACGTTGAGCGTAAATTTCATTTGTAGGAGCGTGTGATCAGTTTAACATTCTCGAAGACCAAAGCCTCTTTATGCAGCTTGGCTTTTCCAGGATCTTGGTCCGAAAACTCCCAAGCGGCCACATAAGCAAACTCGTCATCGCGACGAACCGCTTCGCCTTCTTCGGATTGGAATTCCTCGCGGAAGTGACCGCCGCAAGATTCTTCGCGGCTCAAGGCGTCAAGGCACATGAGCTCACCGAGCTCAAGAAAATCAGCCACGCGGCCCGCTTTATCCAATTCAGGGTTCATTTCGTGCATCTTGCCGGGAACTTTCACCTCTTTGTAGAAGCGTTCGCGAAGAGCGCGAATATCCGCAATGGCCTGTTTTAGGCCGGCTTCATTCCGGGCCATTCCGCACTGGTCCCACATGATTTTTCCGAGCTCTCGGTGGAAGACCTCGACCGGGGTAGTTCCTGGGTTGGTCAGGAATTTTTCCATCCGTTCGCGCGCGGCTTTTTCGGCTTCTTCAAACTCGGGAAGTTCGGTGGAGATTTTGCCCGTTCGGATGTCATCCGCGAGGTAGGTGCCGACCGTGTATGGGGCCACAAAGTAGCCGTCGGCCAATCCTTGCATCAAAGCAGAAGCGCCAAGTCGATTTGCGCCGTGGTCAGAGAAATTGGCCTCGCCCAAAGCGAACAGGCCGGGCACGGTGGTCATCAGATTGTAGTCCACCCAAATACCCCCCATGGTATAGTGCACCGCGGGGTAGATCATCATGGGTGTTTTATACGGATTTTGGGCCGTGATCTTCTCGTACATCTGGAAGAGGTTGCCGTACTTACTTTCAACAATCGCCTCTCCAAGCTCACGGATTTTTTCCGGGCTGGGTTGGTGCAATCCTTGAACGTGGGCAGCCTCTTTTCCATAACGTTCAATGGCTGAAGCAAAATCAAGGTAGACCGCCTCGCCCGTTTTATTCACCCCATGCCCAGCATCGCAGCGCTCCTTAGCTGCGCGGGAAGCGACATCGCGAGGGACCAAGTTGCCAAAAGCCGGATACCGCCGCTCCAAGTAGTAATCGCGGTCCTCCTCAGCAAGTTGAACAGGCTGCAATTTGCCGGCGCGAATCGCTTCGGCGTCTTCTTTTTTCTTGGGAACCCAGATGCGGCCATCGTTGCGCAGGGACTCGGACATCAGGGTCAACTTGGACTGAAAATGCCCGCTAACAGGAATGCAGGTGGGGTGAATTTGCGTGAAGCATGGATTGGCCATGAAAGCCCCTTTGCGGTGAGCCTTCCAAGCGGCCGTTACGTTCGAGCCCATAGCGTTGGTGCTCAAGTAAAAGACGTTGCCATAGCCACCGGTGCAAAGCAATACGGCATGGGCGGAGTGGCGCTCAAGTTCTCCTGAGACCAAGTCACGGGCGATGATGCCGCGGGCCTTGCCGTCTACCAGGACCAAGTCCACCATTTCGTGGCGTGCGTACATTTTCACACGGCCTTTTGCAATTTGCCGGGAAAGCGCCGAATACGCACCGAGCAAGAGCTGTTGGCCTGTTTGGCCTTTTGCATAAAAGGTCCGGCTTACTTGAACGCCACCAAAAGACCGGTTGTCGAGTTGGCCGCCGTAGTCGCGGGCAAAGGGAACACCTTGGGCAACGCATTGGTCGATGATGTTCGCCGAGACTTCCGCCAAGCGGTGTACGTTGGCTTCGCGGCTACGGTAATCGCCCCCTTTGATCGTATCGTAGAAGAGACGGAACGTGGAGTCTCCATCATTTTGATAGTTCTTCGCGGCATTGATTCCCCCTTGCGCGGCAATGGAGTGCGCGCGGCGCGGGGAGTCCTGGAAGCAAAAGGCCTTTACATTGTACCCCAGCTCGGCCAAGGAGGCGGCGGCGGAGCTTCCTGCGAGGCCCGTTCCGACCACAATGACATCAATTTGACGCTTGTTGGCGGGGCTGACCAAAGGAATTTTGGCCTTGTGTTTGGTCCATTTTTCCGCAATGGGACCTTCGGGAATATGAGCGTTTAATGTGGACATAGCAGGGTGAGCTAAAGAATCAAGTCAAGAGGATATACAGCGGAATGCTCGCAAATGTGGCGGGAACCAGAACAGAAAATCCGTAGCCGAAGGCCCGAATGATCGGCGTGTAGCGGGGATGCGACCACCCCATGGTCTGGAAGGCGCTGGCAAAGCCGTGCCACAGGTGAAAACCAAGGGAAATCATTGCCAGCACATAGAAGAGGCTGTACCAAATTTGCTCAAAGGCAGCCACGGTGATCGTGTAGAGGTCTTTGTATACCGCGCCGTCCGCATCGGTATACATGGGCACATTGCCCCAATGCATCTCATACCAGAAGCTCTTCATGTGGATGATCAAGAACAACAGCGTAAAGGTTCCGAGAAGAGCCATATTGCGGGAGGACCAATTTGCATTGGCTGCGCCATGGTATTTCACATAGCCAGCGGGACGTGCGGCCATGTTCTGACGTGCAAGCATCAAGCCATCGAACGTGTGAAGCAAGATGCTTCCATAAAGTAGGTAGCTGACCGCCTTAATGAGCGGGAAGGTCGTCATGAAGTGCGCGTAGGCATTAAAAGTCTCTTGGTTCCCCGTCAATAGCGGGAGGTTGCCCAAAAGGTGTACCACCAAAAAACTGCACAAGAAAAGCCCAGTCAGGGCCATCCAATATTTGCGTGCGAGAGAAGATCCAAAGAGTCCGCGTGAGGTCGCCATAAAAGGGATAAATTCAAGGTTGTCACAAAAGTACTGCCCAAGCGATGCGCAACAAAGGATAAACGCAAAACCCATTACCTTCGTTCACTATGAAATACCTCCCGTTGAAATCTTCCATTTTCGTCCAAAATCGTGCCCGATTCACCGCCACGATGGATCGAAACGCTTTGGCCATTTTTCATTCCAATGACATCTATCCCGCGAGTGCAGACGGCACCTTGCCCTTCAAGCAGGCCTCGGATATTTTTTGGCTGAGCGGGATGGACCAAGAGGAGTCGGTTTTGGTGCTTTTCCCGGATGCTCCCAAGCCAGAACATCGAGAAATACTCTTTTTAACGGAGACAAATGACCTTATCGCCGTTTGGGAAGGGGCCAAATTGGACAAGGATCAGGCCTTTGAGGTCAGCGGCATTCGGACAGTTTACTGGCTGCAAGATTGGAACCGCGTGATGAAGGAACTGATGAGCCAAACCGCGCACGTCTACCTCGTCACGGAGGAACATCTGCGTCGAAACAATCCCGTCGAAACGCGCACCATGCGCCTCAATAAGGCGCTCAAAGAAGCCTACCCGCACCACAGCTACAAGCGTTCGGCCCCTGCCTTGAATGCCTTGCGTGCTGTGAAGACGAAGGAAGAAGTGGAAGTCATGCAAATGGCTGCGGACATCACCGCCGCAGGCTACGACCGCATCTTGCGCTTTTTAAAGCCAGGTGTGACGGAATATGAATTGGAGGCGGAATTCATGCACGAATTTTTACGCAGACGATCGCGCGGATTTGCCTACACGCCCATCATTGGCAGTGGCGCCAACGCCTGTGTGCTCCATTACATTGAGAACAACATGCCCTGCAACGACGGTGAGTTGGTCCTCTTTGACGTCGGTGCCGAATACGGCAACTATGCCTGCGATGTCACGCGATGTTTCCCCGTAAATGGCACCTTCACGCCCCGCCAACGCGAGGTGTACGAGGCCGTCCTCCGCGTGGAAAAGGCCTCAATCGAACTGCTTCGACCAGGCGCTATTTTGGCTGAATACCATGTCCAAGTGGGCGAGCTCATGACGAAGGAGCTTATCGGTCTGGGCCTGATCACCCAAGCCGATGTGGACGCCCAAGACCCCGCATGGCCGGCCTACAAAAAGTACTTCATGCACGGAACGAGCCACTATTTGGGCGTGGATGTGCACGACTACGGTTTGTGGGACGGAAGCCCCATCCAGGAAGGGATGGTGTTCACCTGCGAGCCAGGAATTTACATCCCGGAAGAAGGCCTGGGCATTCGGATCGAGGACGACATCGTCGTCACCAAGGAGGGCCACATCAATTTGACCAAGGCCATCCCCAAAGAGGTGGACGAGATCGAAGCCATCATGGCCGGCCGCGCCTAAGCTTGTCGGTAATCTAACCGTTTTAACCGTTTATGAAGCGCCTCCTACGGGGAATTTTCTATGCCTTTGGGCCTCGAGCGCGCCGCGTGGTGCGCCGCTTGGCCTATGCGCCAGTGGATCTGCTCCTCATTCTTCGCCATGGGGGCCGCCCAACGTACAACGGCCTTCCCTTGCCCTTGCCGGGCGAGATTTTCACTGGAGGCGGTGACTTCTTGGAAAATGGCTTGATTTTTAAGGAGCATTTTCAAAAGCTCGGAGCGCTGAAGCCCCAGGAATCTGTGCTGGACATTGGCAGCGGCCTGGGCCGAATGGCGATTCCCCTCACCGATTTTTTAGTGGCCCCGGCTGAATACCACGGCTTTGATGTCGTGACGTCGGCGGTCGCGGATTGCCAGGGACGTATCGCCTCGCGCTTTCCTCATTTTCACTTTCGGCATGTGTCCTTGGTGAATGACCTCTACACACTCGAAGGGGCTTCGGCCGACCGCTTTGTCTTTCCGTATGCGGACGACCAGTTTGACTTTGCGTGGGCAACTTCGGTCTTCACGCACATGGAACGCGCGGAGGTCCAAAACTACCTGCGCGAAGCGCGTCGGGTGCTCAAGCCCGGCGGGCGTTTTCTGGCCACCTTCTTTTTAACGGATTATGAGGCGCTTTCCAGTGCCCGAGGAGGGGCCTATGAATTTTCCGTGCAGCGTGGCGAAGACTGGTACATGAGCTGGGAAGTCAAAGGGGCCAATGTGGGCTTTACGCCCAAGAATGTCCAGCAATGGGCTCGGGAGGCGGGCTGGTCGGAAGCGCGCATCTACTTCGGCCGCTGGTCCGGACGTTCGGGCGAGACCACGGATTTTCAGGACATCGTCGTCTTTTCATGAACACCTAAACCGGTGCCTTGCCTACCTTCGGGGGTATGGAACTGAATTTGGTTGGAAAGCGCGCGCTCGTCGCGGGCTCGACGCAGGGCATCGGCAAGGCCGTCGCCAAATTGTTGGCTGCACATGGCGCCCATGTGGTGCTGTTGGCCCGCAACCGGGAAAAACTGGAGCAGACACTCAAAGAATTGGACCGCCGTCATGGACAGGGACACTCCTATCTCATTGCAGACTACAACGAACCAGAAACGGTCGAGGATGCTTTGGAGGAATACCTCGAGGAAGGGCACCCCATTCACATCTTGGTGAACAACACGGGTGGACCCGCGGCCGGTCCCATTGTGGATGCGACGCCGGAGGCTTTTTATTCGGCCTTCACCAACCACTTGATCAACAATCACCGCTTGGTGCAACTTTTGGTGCCAGGCATGCGTGACGCCGGATATGGCCGCATTGTCAATATCATTTCGACCAGCGTGAAAGCTCCGCTGCACGGGCTGGGTGTGAGCAATACCATTCGGGCTGCGGTCGCCAACTGGTCCAAGACCTTGGCCAATGAACTTGCCCCTCAGGCCATCACGGTCAACAACGTTTTGCCGGGCGCCACCCTGACAGAGCGATTGGGCAACATTATTGAAGGCCGCGCCACGAAAACAGGCCAAAGTCAAGAGGACGTCAAACAGGCGATGCTTGCGGAGATTCCCATGGGCCGCTTCGCAGAGCCCGTCGAAATTGCGGAGGCCGTCGCCTTCCTTGCCTCACCCGCCGCGAGCTACATCACGGGCGTCAACATTCCCGTTGACGGCGGCCGAACCCCCAACTTGTAAGCATGCGCCTTCAGAATTACATCGACGGACAGTTTGCCGCGCCTGCCAACGGCGCCTACCTCCCCAATGTGGCCCCAGCGACGGGCGAAGTCTATGGGGAGATCCCGGATAGTGGAGCCGAAGATGTAGAGCGTGCCATCACGGCCGCCAAAAAGGCCTTTCCCCTGTGGTCCAACCTGACCGCAGCCGAGCGCAGCGCCCACATGCTCCGCGTGTCGCAGCGTATTGAGGAGCGTCTGGACGAGCTGGCGGCGGCGGAGTCTAAGGACAATGGCAAGCCCGTAAAGCTGGCGACGCGGGTAGATATTCCCCGGGCCCGAGACAATTTTGCGTTTTATGCGACGGCGATTTTACACGACGCGTCGGAGAGCCACGACATGGGCGCGCAAGGCTTTAATTACACGCTTCGCCGCCCCATTGGGGTAGTGGCCTGCATCAGCCCGTGGAACCTCCCGCTCTACCTGTTCACCTGGAAGATTGCGCCGGCGCTGGCCGCGGGCAACACCGTGGTGGCCAAACCTTCTGAGGTAACCCCTGCCACGGCGTATTTGCTGAGTGAAATTTTGGACGAGGTGGGCTTTCCAGCGGGGGTGCTCAACATTGTGCACGGCACCGGACCCAATGTGGGCGAGCCCCTAGTCAGTCATCCCGAAGTGCCTGTAATTTCCTTTACGGGCGGGACGGCGACGGGTGCACGCATTTCCAGCGTGGCAGCGCCCATGTTCAAGAAGTTGAGCTTGGAATTGGGCGGTAAAAACCCAAATGTCATTTTTGCGGATTGCAACTTCGAAAAAATGCTGCGCACAACCTTGCAGTCCTCTTTTGCCAATCAGGGCCAAATTTGTCTTTGTGGTAGCCGAATCCTCGTCGAACGACCCCTCTACGACCGCTTTGTGGCGGCCTTTGTCGAACGGGTGAAAGCTTTGAAAGTGGGCCGACCGGACGATCCTTCCACCCAGGTGGGCGCGGTCGTCTCCAAGGACCATCAGGCCAAAATTCTCCACTACATCCAACTCGCCCAAGAAGAGGGCGGGACCGTGGAATGTGGCGGCCAGGCCCTTTACCCGGAAGGGGTGGAAATGGGATTCTATGTGGCGCCGACGGTCATCACGGGCTTGAACATGAACTGCCGAACCAATCAGGAAGAAATTTTTGGGCCCGTCGTCACAATCCAAGCCTTTGACAGTGAAGAGGAGGCCTTGGCCTTGGCGAATGCCACCAAGTATGGATTGGCGGCTACAGTCTGGACCGAAAATCTCAAACGCGCGCATCGCGTAGCCGCGAACATTCACAGCGGCATTGTTTGGGTCAATAACTGGCTCGTGCGCGACCTGCGGACGCCCTTTGGCGGTGTGAAGGCTTCAGGCGTGGGCCGCGAAGGCGGATTTGAGGCCTTGCGCTTCTTCACGGAGCCCAAGAACGTGTACATCGATCTCGGGGAATAGCCCAAGGGCTTGCCCACGGGACCCACCGCCCACTGAGCATGGGCACACTCGTTCCCAAGCGGGCATAAAAAAACCCCGCCGAAGCGGGGTTATCAGAGAGCGTTCTAAGAAACGAACGAGTCGCTAACACAAAATCACCTAAACGCAGAAGCTCTCTGTCTAGATGATTTCCAAAAGCGTGCCAAACTTTCTTGCGTTTCTAAAATTAATGGAGCACTTGGAATCGGACCTGGGCGTTTTTACCTGATTCCAGTCGAATAGAAGCGGTGTAAAGCCCATTAGACCAGGTGCTTACGTCGATCAAACGGCCATCTGCATCGGCCGCGATCCATGGGCTGTCTACCACTATGCGGCCCAGCGCATCCATCACGGTCAAGCGACCGGCATCATGAGCCCCGGGCGCAGCAAAACGCAGCACGTTTTGGGCAGGATTGGGGCTGGCACTTAGGCCGATGAGCGCGGAGGCTTCATCGAGACCCACGTGGCTCTTTTTAAACTCCATGGACGTTGTCACGAGCGCGTCCCCCGAATTCTGATTGTTGCCGTTCGCAAAGAGGCCAGCGGCGTAGACGGTCACGCTATCAGAGCCTGTACCGCTGTTCCAGGAGAAGCTCCAAGTTTTGACCCCATTGGTTGGGGTGTAAGAGGAGCTTGTTTGCGTGACAAAATGGGTTTGAGTCAATTGTGTTCCAGTGCCCGCAGTGACACTCCCTTGATGCCCGCCCACTTTTTCTACCGAGGCTTCAAAACCCGCTCTGGACATCCCGGCGGTACCGGCGTCGGAGGTGATGGTAATCGTGTACGTGGTGTTATCGAGGTAGCCGTCCACAGGGATATCGGAGGTGATATTGACGACTTGAGTCGTGGCGGATGGCCCAGAATGGCAACTGTAGCAGGTCTGTCCATTGCTCATGGGAGAGCCGCTTTTACCGGCGGGAGCCCCGTTTTTATTGGTGAGCGCAGGAAAGGAAATCAAGGCCATGGCAGCGAGGGCGATGGCAGGTTTCAATGGTCGAATTTTCATGGAAATAAGATACGAGGTTTTGTTAAGCTGGATGCAACTCATGGACGGTGACTTCGGGCCATATACCTACACGCCCAGGAAAGGCTAGGTATCCAAACCCTCGATTCACATACAAAGCCCGAGACTGATTCGATTCGGGATAACTCCCTGCCCACTTCGCGTATTTAAACTTGACCGGACTCCATTTGAACCATCCTGGAATTTCAATACCAAACTGCATCCCATGCGTATGACCGCTGAGTGTCAAGGCGATGTTTGCAGGGTGATGCACCACTTGGGCATCATAATGGGATGGGTCGTGGCTCAGCAAAATTTTGGGCGTCTCGGGAGGTAGCCCCGCTAGGGCCTTGTTCAAGTCCCCGTATTGGGGAAAGGGGGGTTTGCCCCAATTTTCGATGCCCAAAAGTTCCAATTGTTCCCCGTCTTTTTGAATCAATCGGTGTTCATTGCGTAAAAGATCCCAGCCCAGGGCGGCATGCTGCCCACACAATGCGGCGAGGTTGTCGACTTTGGCTTGTTCACTGGGCCATTGCCAATAGTCCCCGTAGTCGTGGTTCCCTAGGATGGAATAGACGCCATGCGGAGCTTGAATTTCTTTAAATAAATCGATCCAAGGGGTCATTTCTTCTGCGACGTTGTTGACCAAGTCCCCCGTGAATACCACCGCATCCCCACGTTGAGCGACGACCATATCTACCCCACGACGCACTTCATCTGGGTCACTAAAGCTTCCACTATGGATATCACTGATTTGGACAATCCGAAATCCATGGAAGGCCTTGGGTAACCCAGGAATGGTTACCCGATTGGTTAGGACACGGTATTTGAAGCGTCCTCGAAAAACCCCATGAAGGATGCCTAAAAATGGGATGGCCGCGAGTCCCCATCCCAGCGTGGCGACAAACTTCCGACGGCTCGCCCAGCCGTGCCCAGTGACCCACGTTCCGCCGCGAAATAGATCTTCCAGGAGACCGGCGGAGATAGGAAAGAGTTTTGGCACATAAAGTGCAATAGCATAGATCATGAAACCTTGCATCCCGCGACGCAATGCTTCCGGGCTCGCGTTGGGATCAAATTGAAAAATCGCAAAGAGAATGTAGGCGTAGCCCAGGCCATGTATCGCCCAATAAACCCGGCCAAAAAGTTTACCCAAATCCAAGGCCTTGAAGGTCTGAAAAGCGAGGATGTCTAGGACAATGAAAATGACCAGAGGAAAGAAAAGAAAAAGGGCGCTGCGCATGTGTAGTGCAAAAGTGGGACATCTCCGCAACTCAAAAAACGAGCCAGTGTTCAAAATCAGATGAAAAAGACCCTGTACCTTCGCTCCTATGGCTCTCTTTGACGCATACCGAATGAAGAACCTTTGGAAGGGGGGTTTGCTCCTTTCTGCCATCGGCATTGGTGTGCTCACGTTGTGGTACACGGAGCAGTTTGCACGCCACCTTCGAGCAGAGGAAGAGCGCCGCGTCGAATTATGGGCTGAAGCGATCGAAAGCATTGTGCAGAGCGATCCCGAGGCCGACCTGACTCTGGCGACGCGCATCATCGAGTTGAACACCACCATACCCCTCATTCTCACGGATGCGCATGGCGTGATTTTGAATCACCGCAACCTCCCTGGTCCGGACACGAGCAGCTTGGCCATTGAGAAGGAGTTGGAGCGAATGATGGCCTATGCCGACCCCATTCAGGTCCACCTGTTGCCCGGAGTGGACCAGTTTATCTATCGGAACGAGTCGGTGAACGTCCAACGACTGCATGCCTATCCCCGGTTTTTGCTAGGGATTATTGCGGCGTACATCGTTTTGGCTTATTTCGGTTTTAGTCGGGCTCGAAAAGCCGAACAGGACAGGGTATGGACAGGGATGGCGCGCGAAACGGCCCACCAGCTCGGAACGCCGTTGTCGGCGCTGTACGGATGGACGACCCTTCTCGAGGAGGAAGGGGCCTCCCACGCTGCGGTGGCAGAAATTAAAAAAGATCTAGCTCGGCTCCAGACCGTGGCAGATCGTTTCTCCAAAATCGGAACGGAGGGAAAAGGGCAGCCGGGAAATTTGCGAGAATTGCTCCAACAAACGGTGGAGTATCTGCAACGCCGGAGTCCCGGTGAAATCCACTTGCAGTTGGATATTCCAGAAATGCTGCCCGAAGTTCCCATGCAGCCTGTCCTTTTGGGCTGGGTTGTGGAAAATTTACTGCGCAATGCCATGGATGCCATGGAAGGGAGCGGCGAAGTCACCATCACGGCAGTCCATCAAGGCAGCAAAGTCTACGTTGATGTCACGGATACGGGGAGGGGGATGAATGCCCGCACACGGCGTGCAATTTTCCGACCTGGCTTTACCACGAAAACGCGCGGATGGGGCTTGGGCCTTTCACTGGCCAAACGCATTATCGAGTCGGGCCATCGTGGCCGTCTCACCGTTCAGCGGTCTGTTCCTGGTGAAGGAAGTACTTTCCGTATCGAGCTTCCTTGTTGATGGCTGGCTTGTATTTGCACGTCCCTTATTGCCGTCAAGCGTGCCATTATTGCGACTTTCATTTTTCTACGCAGTTGGGAACGCAAGAGGCGATGGTGGAATCCATGGGACGCGAGGTGGAAACCCGAATCCCAGAACCAAGGATGATGCAGACGTGGTATTGGGGAGGAGGGACGCCCTCTCTACTCACTTCGGCCCAAGTTAAAACGCTGGTGGACGGATTCATTCGGCACACCCCCTTGGTGCCCAAAGGGGAATTCACCCTCGAAGCCAATCCAGAGGACGTTTCGGATGTTCAACTGCGGAGTTGGCGAGAAATCGGGGTCAATCGACTCAGCATGGGAATCCAAACCTTCGTGGACCGGCGGCTTGTATGGATGAACCGTGCACATTCTGGGGAACAAGCGCGTGATGCCGTGCGGCGAGCTCAGGATGCGGGGCTGGAGAACATCACGGTCGATTTGATGTATGGCTTGCCAGAAACCAGTTTGTCCGAATGGCAGGAGAATGTGGGCCAGGCTCTGGAACTGGGAGTGCCTCACTTGTCCACCTATGCCTTGACGGTGGAAGATAAAACCGCCTTGCACCATCAAATCAAAAAGGGTACCACTTCCGCTCCAAAAGATGAACGCGCTCGGGAGGATTTTTTGTGGCTGCGTTCGGCGCTCCGCACAGCGGGATGGGAGCCCTATGAACTGAGCAACGCTTCAAAGCCTGGCATGCGTGCACAGCACAATAGTGCCTACTGGTCAGGAGAGGCCTATGTGGGCATAGGTCCAGGAGCACACTCATACGATGGTGCGGCCATTCGGCAATGGAATGTTTCCCACAACCTCCGATACATCCGTGGCTGGAAGCCGGGAGCCTCTCCGGAAGGCTTGGTCGAGGTAGAGGTCTTATCGCTTTTGGACCAAAAAAATGAGCGAATCATGACCAGCTTACGACGCATGGAAGGATTGCTTCGATCCGATATGGGACCGTATGCCGAAACCCTAGATCGTCGATGGAAATCGTTCTTGGAGAACGGGTGGATGACGGCAACTGACTCGGGATGGGTGTTGACGGATGAAGGCTTGCTTTGGATGGACATGGTGGCCGCTGAAGGTTTTGCAACGGCCGAGGACCTTGGTACCTTCGTTTCATCATGAAGTACGATGAACCCTATGATTTGAGTTTGCCTATCGAAGAAGGCTTTGGGCGGGCATGGTATGTGCCTGGCATGGAGCGTCATCCAGTGCGCATAGGTTCTTGGGTCGGTTCGGTGGAAGAAGGGGGTGCGGTGAATTTTTACACGCTTCACCTCAATCCTCATGCCCATGGCAGCCATACGGAAACCCTAGGTCATATTTGCCAGGGGTCATTTCCGGTTAACCAAGTACACATTCCATGGGCGCAAACGGCTTTGGTCATTTCGATCACCCCCGAAGATCATGGCGAGGAGGGCCAAGTTATAAACTGGGCGGAGATAGAACGCGCTGTGGCTCGGCTCGGTGGATGGCAAGAAGCTACGGCCTTGGTGGTTCGGACCTTGCCCAATCCCGAGGAAAAACGATCTAGGAATTACGATCGGGCGGATGCTCCCTACTTTGCCCCGGAGGTGGGTAAAGCGTTGGCCGATGGGGGCATAAACCATTGGCTCGTGGATTTGCCCTCCGTCGATCGAGAAGAAGATGGGGGTGCTTTGGCCTGCCATCGAACCTTTTGGCGCATTGATCCAGGGGTTTCAGAAGCAGGCCCTCTTGCGCGAACGCACGCGACCATTTCCGAGTTGATTTTCGTACCCCCAGCGGTCAAAGACGGCGTTTGGCGACTTCACCTCTCTGTGGCACCCATTGCATCGGATGCAGCGCCGTGCCGACCCCTAGTTTGGCCCATGGATGCGCGCCCCTAGGCTGGCCTGATTCTTGAAGAAAACCGGGATCACCTCACCATTCTAACCAATCGTACCTTTGCCAACTATGTGGGAACGTGCAGGCCATTTTTTATTAAAGTATCGCAAGGGCGTTTTGGCCTTTTGGGCCCTGTACATTGCATGCATGGCCTTCTTTGGTCGATCGGTGGACATCAGTTATGAGTTTGCCAAAATGCTTCCCTCGACCGATTCGGTCTTTACCACCTACATGGGATTCCATGAGGATTTTACCGAATCCGGCAATGCGATTGTCCTTGCCGCCAAGGACGATGCGTTTTTTACGCCTTCCGTTCTCAACGCCTGGCAGGATATGGCCACGCGGCTGGAGAATGAGGCGGAGGTGGTGGGAGTACTCTCCTTACACAATGCGGTAGACCTCTACCTAGGTGATGTGGAAGGGGCCCAAATGGAAACTCGAACCATCATGCATGGCCGGGTCAAAAGTCCACAGGAGGCGTTTGCTATTCGGGACCATTACGAGGCCTTGCCTATCTACCACGGCTCACTGAGTAGCCGCGACAACAAGACCCACTTAATGGCGGTCACCATTACGGATAAAGCGAATTACAGTGAACTGATTTTTGACCTGTTTGATCGGCTACATGCGGAAACAAAGCGTTTCGAGCGCCGCACGGGGATTGAGGTCCAAATTTCTGGCCTTCCTTATTTGCGGTTAAACAATGCCCGAAGCATCAAAGGAGAGATCAACTTGTTTTTACTGTTGACGGGCCTGGTGACGGTGCTCATCATGCTGATCCTATTGCGGAGTATGCGGGCTGCATTAATCGCCTTATTGGTGGTTGGTGTTGGGGTGATTGGCCTATACGGTATCATGGGGCTCTTGAGTTACAAGATCACGCTTTTTAGTGCGTTGTTGCCTCCATTGTTGATCGTCATTGTGGTGCCCAACTGCATCTTTTTTATCAACAAATACCACCAGGAATACGCGAAAGACAAGGATGTTCATTCGGCATTGCTGCACACGATTAAAAAAATCGGGGGAGTCGCTTTCTTAACCAACGCGACGACGGCCTTGGGCTTTGCCACATTCATACTCACCTCGTCCGAGGCCTTAGTCCATTTTGGCGTCGCAGCTTCCATCAATATTTTCATGGTCTTCTTGATGAGCCTGAGCATCATCCCAGTCCTCTACTCCTGGTTATCGGCCCCCAAAGAACGCCATTACAAACACCTCAAGCAGGCCTGGCTGATTCGGTGGATTGATTGGTTGGTCGAGACGGCCGAAAAGCACCGCCGAAAAGTCTATCTCGGAGCGTTTGCATTGGGCGTGCTGGGCGTGCTGGGGATGGCTCAAATGCAGACTACGGGGAACCTGACCACGGACATTCATGAATCGGACCCCTTGGTGACCCAAATGCGGTTTTTTGAACAAGAGATGGGGGGCGTAATTCCTTTGGAAATCGTCATTGACACCCGGGCTGAAAATGGAGCGGAAAAATCCAAAGTTTTAAAGCGGGTCGACCGGCTTCAAAGTGCGCTAGACACCATGAAGGATGTCAGCCGTTCCCTATCCCTAGTGGATGTGCTCAAATTTGGACGCCAGGCCTACTATGGGGGAGACCCATTGTTTTATGCCCTGCCAAATAGCCAAGAGCGGACCCTCATTGCCGCCTCTATGCCCCGTTTAGACACAAAAGACTTGGCATTCTTGACGAATGGTTTTCTAGATGAACCGCATCAAAAGCTCCGAGTTTCAGTTCAGGTGAAGGATTTAACGCGTCCCGAGATGATGCTACTTGTTCAGCGTATCCAGGCGACCTCGGATTCCATCTTTGAGAAAGAGAACTATGACCTTTCTTACACGGGGGCGAGTATCATCTTCTTGCGTTCGACCAAGTTTTTGATCAACAACCTAGTCGTGAGTTTGCTCTTGGCAATTTTGGTGATTTCTTTATTGATGGCGGCGCTCTTCAAGACGCCCAGAATGGTGGTGGTGGCGATCATTCCGAACTTGTTGCCTCTTTTGATGACCGCCGGGATCATGGGGTGGTTTGGTATCCCAGTGAAGCCCTCCACGGTGTTGATTTTCTCCATTGCTTTTGGCATCAGTGTGGACGACACGCTGCATTATTTGGCGCGCTACCGCCAAGAATTGGTAAGCAATGGACATAACATTGCCAAAGCGGCCATATCTGCAATTCGAGAGACGGGCCCCTCCATGTTCTACACCAGCATCGTTCTTTTCGCGGGCTTCTTCATCTTCCTGGCCTCCAGCTTTGGGGGGACCCAGGCCCTCGGTTTGTTGGTTTCTATTACCTTGGTCTTTGCCATGTTCTCCAATTTGATCCTGCTCCCTAGCTTGTTGATGTCGCTCAATAAGGTGATGTCGGCATCGGACATGGAGAATATTTTGATTGATTTAGCCGAAGACGAATAATGAAAGGCATCATCCTGGCCGGAGGATCTGGCACACGCTTGCATCCACTTACCCATTCGGTGAGCAAGCAGT